>Ga0209310_1000116_pt1 | contig 131618 bp, 131 predicted proteins | sample AD_UKC030_MetaG_FD_184415 | JGI IMG/M metagenome (GOLD analysis project Ga0209310, IMG submission 184415) | Active sludge microbial communities of municipal wastewater-treating anaerobic digesters from USA - AD_UKC030_MetaG (SPAdes) (version 2) | ecosystem: Engineered > Bioreactor > Anaerobic... | reverse complement strand
CCACTTCATGATTAGTAGAGTCTTCGTTGGTACCCAGGAAGTTAGCTGGATCGGACATATTGGAAGAGGTAGAGTAAGTGACAGAGGAAGAAGCCGCCACATCTGTTTCCCAGTTGATAGTCGCGGTCGTATTGGTAACTCTTGAGACAGTCACGCTCCCTTGAGTAATCTTTGGTCCAGGGAGAGTTTTGAAATGATAGCCAAGATGGTCAGTATTGTCATCCGTTGCTGTGATAGAGTTGACTCCCATCGATTTAACTTGGAAATAGTAATCAGTATCAGGAGTTAAGTTTGAGAGCACCACGGTGTGCGGACCATAGTGGCCATCTTGATCGTTATCATACATAGTGTCGGAGCCAACTTCGGTAGTGAAAGAGCAAGGAGCAACTAGACATTGGGTGGTAGTATAACCCACGGTGGAGTTAGAAAAAACATCCGTATCCCAAGTAATGGTAGCTTGAGAAGTGAAGATGGGAGAAGGTGGAATTTCAACATTGGAAATGATTGGTGGAGCGCTACTGGTGCCTCCACCTCCTTCGCCGTAATCTTGGATACCGTTAGCTTTGGCTTGGACAGTAGCAGAATAGAAAGATTGGTTATTGTTAGAATCAATAACTTTGACTTTGTAGTAATAAAGAGTATCACATTCCATTTCGCCAATAGCATCATCAGGAAAAGAGTTAGTGCCTTTAGTGAGAATTGTTTCAATTGGATCACCGAAAGTAATGTTGTCTTCGCTACGGTAGAGTTCATATTTTAGAAAATTATCATCAGCTGATACCTTCCAAGCCACAAAGAGTCGACATTCATAAGGATCAACTAACACATTAGTAGTGTCTTGCACCATTATCGCGGTAGGGGTTTCGGGAGAGTCGGTAGAGGAAACAGTGGAGGTGTTGGAATATTGATCTTTCAGTTGGACGCAAATTGTGGAAGGATCGACTTCGTTAAGATCAATGGTTGGAGTAGCATCATAAGTTTCATAGCTTTTAGCGCTTAGGCTGGTTTGGCAAGCAGTGAGATCTGCACCTGTTGCAATTCTCATTTGGTAAGATGAGTCGTCACTGGAAGTAATCGCTATTTCCGCTGGGTCGGTGGAAGCATTGAGAGTTAGGTTTGAGATAATAGGAGATTTGGTATCGAGAGTGAAAGTGGAAGATTCAACTGTAGTAGTTGAATTAGCCAATTCATGGTCATTAGCGGTTACTCTAATTTTAGCGGTGTTGTTTTGAAATTGATTATTAAAATCAGTTTTAGCATTCCAAGTAAGTGATTGATTTTCTGACCAATCGTGGCTAGAAGTATCAATGCTGTCTGTCGCTCCATCGGAAAGAGTAATGCATGTTTCCCAGGAGTCTCCGTCCCAATACTCAAAAGAAGGAGTGATGCTAGCCGTATCTTGATCTTTGACTTGATAAGAGATATTCACTATCCCAGTGTCTTCTTCTTGGGAAGCCGAGACATTTTGAATTTCCGGAGGACCATTTACAACATATTTAACTGTAACTGATTTGATTGTGGGTGTGTTTACACCAGTGGAAGTTTCATCAATTTTATATTGCCAATATCGGGCGTTAGTTAAAAGATTTATTACATCTGATGGACAAGTAACAATTATTCCATCGAGAGAACAGCCTGGCGTAGAAGCAGAAAAAGCATGCCAAGTGGCAACATCTAATCCTTCTTCTGTGGTGGCGACTCTAAGAGAAACTGAAGCAGTGGTGCCAGTTGGAAGAGTGGCAACATTTTGATCAAAATCTAGTTCGCCTATGCTATTACTACCGTCTGTTGTATCAAATTTTTGAGAAATGACACTGCCAGAAGAATTATATGCATTGGTTGAAATTGTGACGCTGTCTAGAGTGGGAGTCTGAGCTGGATTATTTGTAGAAAAAGAAGCTTGGTACTGAATATATGTATCACCGGCATGAACGCATGGACTAGTGGAGAGAGCGGCTCCGCTTGTAATTGAGCAAGAACCCCACGCATCCGCTCCAGTCATACCGGAATTATTGGCAGAGCGGGCTTGCATAGTAAGAGTTTGACTATTTAAAGTTGAAGACCAAGAAAAAGTACCGGAAATATATCCGCCAATGTTTATGGCAGAGGAAGTGAATGTGCCGGAAGATTGGTAGCCATATGCAGTTAGCACAAGACTCCCATTTGTAGCCGCAGATGCTCCTCCACCTTGCGTAGTTGAAGTGCTCGTGAGAGAAGCACCAAGATATCCAGAACCGCCTCCACCACTACCATAACTAAAAAAAGCAACACCGCCACCTCCACCGCCGTAATATCCTCCTCCACCACCTCCACCGTAGGCAGAACCGTTACCTCCGACACCGGAAACTCCACCTGAACCATTACCAAAAGCACCAGTTCCAGCATTTCCTCCAGCACCCTGTGCACCACCACCTGCGACCACTGTACCACCAAGACCATTACCTCCAGTAGAACCTCCACCGGTTCCTCCGCTATACTCAGCATTATATCCGCTACCTCCGCCGCCACCACCAGCAACGATCAAAGGAGTTCCTCCGGCAAAAGTGTTGTAAGTAGAAAGCCATGTCATACCACCACCTGCGCCAGCATGCCAACCACCTGTGCCAGTAGAAGTGCCATTACCACCGCCACCATATCCACCAGTAGCGCCTCCACTCGATCCTGTCGCTCCTGCACCTCCAATAAGAATATAATAAGTTGTCCCTGGAGTGACTGGAAGCGTACCAGTGCTTAAACCACCTGCGCCTCCAGAGCTTCCACCAGAACTACTATTGCCACCACCCGCCCCGTTCGCTGTTATTCCCAAAGCCGCCACTCCTGCCGGAACAGTAAAACTCTGCACACCACCAGTATATGAAAAAGTTTTAGAAGAAACATAATATGTAACAGTAAGACTGCCGTTCGTAGCTGCTGCCGCACCACCGCCTTGAGTTGTTGATGCGCCAGTCAAGGATGGACTAAGATAACCAGAACCACCTCCACCTCCACCATAGTTAAACATAGCTACACCGGCTCCACCTCCACCATAGTATCCGCCTCCACCTCCACCACTGCAAGTAGAATTCCCTCCAAGTCCTGAATTTCCAACCGTACCATTAAATATACCGGTTCCAGCTGCACCGCCAGAACTTTGGGTGCCTCCGCCTGCAACTGTGCTGCCTCCTGTGCCCGCAGCTCCGTTAGCACCGCCACCCACACCTGCGCCACCAGGAGTATATCCAGAACCACCACCGCCACCGCCTGCAACTAATATAGGTGCTCCCCCAGCAAAAGTATTGAAAGTTGAAAGCCATGTCATACCACCACCGCCCGCACCATTAAAAGGAGAACAATTATAATTATTAACATTGCCACCTCCACCATAACCACCGCCTAAAAAAACACCTTCGCTACTTGAACCAAGAGAGCCAGCACCACCCACAAGAATATAGTAAGTTGTCCCAGGAGTAACTGTTAATGTTCCAGTGCTTGAACCAGCAGCAGCTCCAGCAGTATATGCCCCAGCGCCTCCTCCTGCACCATTCCCAGTTATCGTAATACTTGTTATGCCAGCTGGAACAGTAAAGCTCTGGACACCACCGGTATATGAAAATGTTTGAGTTACTGGAATCGCTGAAACCTGTTGTGTCGCTAATCCCACACTCGCCCCGCTTCCTGTCGTTCCATTCTGGGCAGTATTGGAAAATGTTCCTCCGGAAAAGTCAGTGTCAGAAGTTTGCGTGAAAGTGTTGGTCGTGGTGGAAAGCGTGGCGCTGTTGGCAGCGAGCGTCATATTGCTTCCTGAAGCATAATTAGTCGAACTGGAAGTTGGATGAGTAAGAGTCGCTCCTCCTGCAGATCCTGCCCAAGAAGTTTGGTTAAAAGTGTATTGAGTAGCTGAAGCAAGATTAGAATTCCAAAATATTAAAGCAATTGAAAGAAATATAACTAAGGTAGTAGTAGATATATACTGCCAGTTTCTTTTTAAGGGATAACAGTATCTTTTCAGAGTTTTTAATTCTTTGGTCAGTATTATTTTTACTTTCCAATTAAAATAGAAAGGGAAAGAAATTTCATGCTTTTTTCTTTTGATATTATTTCTAGTTCTTTTCTTTGTTTTATTGTATTTAAAAAGTTTCTTAATTTTTTTATTAAGATAACTTAAAATGGCTATCGGAATAGTTAAAATAAATTCCATTAACTTTTGTATTGATTTTGGAAACATCTTAATTTATTTTTTTCTTTTTAATTCTGTCTTTTGAAATTAAGAATACCTAAAAACTAAGGCAAAAAATTATCCCTGTCCTAGGATTTTGTCTTTAGTCTTTTTTGACATAATTTAATCAGCTAAAAATTAAATTATTCCAAACTTTTAGCTACTCATATTTTAGCATAAATTTGAGAAAAAATCTTTCTAGTTGTGGATAAGTTTGAAAAATAAAAACCCCGAGATTATCGGGGTAAAAAAAGTATCTTGGATAGAAGATTCTAATCGTCGAATTTATCAAATTTTTCAAAATAACGATCCACATCACTCACCCATTTTCGAACAGCCACTGGATTATCCCAAGAGCAATCGTAACCGCATTTCCAAACCACTACCATATCCTTTGGTGTATCCACTTTTTCGTCGGAAACAAGAAATTTTAATCTTTTTGAAACAGTTTCCACTGCATCTTTTGGGCTGTCAAAACAAGTATGTCCGCCTGTGCCCATCCTTTCCCTTTTGCCTCGATAACCCCAATAATTATAACAATCTTTTCCATCCAATACTGGCGCATGTTTTCCCCAATCACTTTCTTTTTTAGCAATCGCCACGAGAAAAGCCGCCACTATTCTATCTTGCTTGGCAATAAACGGCGCCATTTTTTCAATCGGATAACCATCCACCATTTCTGAAATATCATCTTTCAATTTTTTTTCATTATCCGAATCTTTTTGATATTCTTTCATTATCTCGGCCACATAATCTTCATAATTTCTTTCTTCTCCACCAAGTTTTTCCGAACTGGCACCCAGCACTTCCTGCGTTGCTTCATTGGCTTTAGATTTGTTAGAATGAGCCAGCGCTCCCGGACCGAGATAGCGATAAATGAAAGTCATTAGAAACATTCCGAAAATCAAAGAACCAACAATAGAAACATTCCACATTTTTGTCATCGAAACTCCCTGTACTGAACCATTGAATAAATCCACGGCATAATTTTTCCAATCAGAATATCTTTCTTGTATTTCTCGATATATATCCCGCTGATTTTTTCTTACTTGTCTATAATGTTTCAGCTTTTTATAAGACACGAAACCATCCAAACTTTGAAAGTTCAGATTTTTTTTATTTCTTAAGAAATGCATTTCCAGCGTTTCTGTTTTGAATTTTTCCATCCTTCCTCGCTTGGAAAAAAGCAGGCTGGATTTTTTATATTTTTGGATAAATTTCGCCAAGCCATAATCAGAAAATTCTTTCGGCTCATTTTTTTGGCAAAAACTATCAATTGATTTTTGTTTTCTTAACATCTACTTTATTCTAGCATTTTTTTAGTTTACTGCCAAAAAATATCAACAGCGCTCCGAAAAAAAGCATAATACCACTCAAAATTTGCCCAAGCGTTAGAAAACTAAAAATGTATCCAATTTGAGAATCTGGTTCTCTGAAAAATTCCGCAATTATTCGGCAAATGGCATAGCCTAATAGATATAATCCCAGCATTTTATCTTTGAATTTTTCATTATTTCTCAAAGTCCAAAGAACCAAAAAAAGAATTATTCCTTCCAAAATTGCTTCATAAATTTGCGACGGATGGCGCAAAATTCCCAGTGCGTCAGAAGGAAAATACATCCCCCAAAACTTTTCCGTTACTCTGCCATAAAGTTCGCCGTTTAGAAAATTTCCAAGGCGCCCGAAAAAATATCCTGCCGGAATAGCCGGGACAACAAAGTCAGCTAGCGCGAAAAAATTTATTTTGTTTTTTCTAGCAAAAATCCAAGCAACCAAAATAACTCCGATAAGTCCCCCGTGATAACTCATACCATATATTCCAATAAATTGATGCATTGCTGAATCAAGCGGAGAAATAATTGCCAAAGGATTGCTCCAGTAATATGAAAAATTATAAAACAAAACATAACCCAGCCTCGCGCCGATAATTAATCCTAGAAAAGAATAACTTAATAAATCTAAAAGCAAATCTTCGTATTTTTTTTGAATTTTTATTTTTTGATTTGAAAATTTATTGAAAATTGAAAATTGTGAATTGAAAATTTCTTCCAGCTTTATTTCTTCTCTTTTTATTCTGTATTTTAACAACAAATAGACTGCTAAGAATCCAAAAATATACATCAGCGAATACCAATCCACTCTGAAAAATCCCAAAGAAAAAGCCGTTGGATTTATATTATACGGCAGATGCTGATAAAAATAGAGAAAATTATCCATTGGATTTATTTTGAAAAGCTTCAAATATTTTCGGTCCTTGATTTTCAAAGTCCGGCCAAAAAGCTAACTCGCAGTCATTGAAAATTATCATTCCTCCGGGCTTTCGGGTAAGCGGATTTTTTTTGATTTTTTCAATTTGCCAATCCGAAAGTTTTTTCTCGATCCAAGCACTTGAAAAAATAATTTCTAAAATTTTTCTTATGCCAAAAGAAACTCGCGTATCTTCCACAGTTTTCAAATTATTTTCCAAAAAACTGAAATTCGGCCGATAATTTTTTATCCATTGATTTTTTTCCAAGAATTTTTGGAAAACTTTGGCGCCATAAAGCACTGAAAGAAAAATATAATTATGCGAAGAATATAAATCTTGGACTGAAACAGAAAATTCATCCGTCAAAAAATGATTGAAACAAATGCGATTGGCAATTTTATTTTTGTGCCTTCTTCGGCCAAAAATTTGGACCAGCGCTGTTGCCAAAAGTCTTCCGGTAAAAATTTTTCCGCGCTGAAAAATAATCAACAAATCAATATCGCTTCCATTTTTCGCGTTTTTCATTCCTACTCGGCCGGCGACCGCTATCATTTTTACAAAAGGAACAAATTGTAACCAAAAAATAATCTTTCGCGCTTTCTTGAGCTTCCATTGCGAAATTTTATTCCTCTCAATTCTTTCTTCAACTAAATTTTTTCGATCTTTTAAGAAATAAAACCCGCGATATTCAGAGACATACTTTTTAATTTCTTCAGTTTCTAAAATTTTTAAAACTTCCGTCAAAGATGTTTTTTCGGCGTTTTGCGCTATCAAATATTTCCAAACTTCAAAAGCCGTCATCGGATAATCCAAAACATCGTAGTAAGTGATAGTGGAAAAAATATTTTTAGAAAGACTATCTGCCATAATTTTCAATGATCAATAATCAATTTACAATAAATCTGCAATTACCAATTTTCAATTGAAAATTATTTCATTAAAACATTGAAAATTGATTGAAAATTGTAAATTGAAAATTGAAAATTTCTCATAGGTATTTTCCAGTCCAGCTTCGTTTGCATTTTTTAAGCCCAACTGGAAATCCGGCATAAACTATTTCTCCACCTCCCCTTCCGCCTTCCGGCCCGAGATCAATTACCCAATCAGAATTTTTGACCACATCAGAATTATGCTCGACTACAATCACTGAATTGCCTTTTTCTACGAGCGCATCCAAAACTTTCAAAAGTTTTTTGACATCTTCAAAATGAAGGCCAATTGTCGGCTCGTCTAAAATATACAAAGTTTTTCCGGTTGATTTTCGGGAAAGTTCCGCCGCTAATTTTATCCTCTGCGCTTCCCCGCCAGAAAGATTAGTTGCACTTTGCCCGAGTTTCAGATATCCCAATCCGACTTCTTCCAGTGTTCGAAGTTTTTCCGCAATGAGCGGAGATTTTTTGAAAAATCTTAGCGCATAAGAAACGCTCATATCCAAAACTTGGGCAATGCTCACCCCTTGATATTCAATATCCAAAGTTTTTTGATTATACCTGGTTCCTTGGCACGATTCGCACTTCACATACATATCCGGCAAAAGATGCATTTCAATTTTTTTTGTTCCATCTCCTTGGCACTGTTCGCATCGTCCACCTTTCATATTGAAACTAAATCGGCTGGCATCATAATTTCGATTTTTTGCTTCTTCGGTTGAAGCAAAAATTTCGCGAATAAGCGAAAAAACTCCGGTATAAGTGGCGGCGTTAGACCTAGGCGTCCGACCGATCGGACTTTGATCAACATTAATTACCTTGTCAATAAAATTCAAACCGGTTATTTTTTTATGTTTTCCGGGAATTTCTTTGGAACGAAAAAAATGCGCCGAAAGAGCTTTGGCTAAGACGTCAGAAATCAAAGTAGATTTTCCCGAGCCGGAAACACCCGTGATTGCCACAAATCTTCCCAGTGGAATTTCCACATCAATATTTTTCAAATTATGCTCGCTGGCAGAAATTATTTTCAAATATTTTTGAGATTTTACGCGCGGTTTCTTTTTTTGAGAAATTTTTTCCCGACCGCTTAAAAAACAAGCGGTTTTAGTTTTGGAAGCTTTGAGCTTTTTCACATCTCCTTCAAAAATAATCCGGCCTCCTTCTTCACCGGCCCCCGGACCCATATCAATTATCCAATCCGCTTTTTCAATAATATCCTTGTCGTGCTCCACTACAATCAATGAATTTCCATTGTCTCTCAAAAATCGCATCGTTTGAATAAGTTTTTCCGTGTCCCGATTATGAAGACCGACTGACGGCTCGTCCAAAACATAAATTATTCCGGAAAGCTCCGAACTGATTTGCGTAGCGAGCCTGATTCTTTGCCCTTCTCCGCCAGAAATAGAATTGGCCCCGCGGAAAAGTTCCAAATATTCCAGACCGACATTTTTGAGCGCCTCCGCCTTCCCTTCCATTTCTTTGATGAGCGGGGCTGTTATTTCTTTTTTTGCTTCACTCATCGGTTCAACTGCCAAAGTTTTCAGAAAATTCAAAAAAGAATCTATGTCCAACTTCGCGATATCATCAATGGATTTTCCGGAAATCAAAACCGACAAATATTCTTTTTTCAATCTTTTGCCAAGACATTCCGAGCAAACCTTCTCCCGCATATATTTTTCAATTTCTTTTTTGAATGTGAAAGAAGATGATTCCTCATATTTATCCTTGATAAGAGAAACTACTCCCGGAAAAGAAATGCCCGCTTCTTCGTCTTTTAGTCCGTGAAAAATTATTTCTAAATTTTCCAGCGCTATTTTTTTTATCGGGTCATCCAAAGAAAAGCCTTTTTTTCTGCCTATTTTTTCCAAAACATCCAGATAATTTCCTTCGCTTCTTGTTCTTCCACCAAGTTTAGAAAGAGGCAATACAGCGCCTTCCGAAAGAGACAGGTTTTTATTCGGAACGATGAGTTCCTCGTCTATTTCCTGAACAATTCCAAGCCCGGCGCAATGATCACAAGCACCTTCCGGACTGTTGAACGAAAAATGTTTGGGCGTAATTTCTGAAATTTTGAAAAAACAATTACTGCAGACAAAATCCCGATTATATATCCGGCTTTCTCCATTGTCGATGCTCACCGCCATAAAACCTTTGCCGAGCTTGAATGCGGTTTCAATCGAATCCAAAATTCTTTCTTTGTCCGGATTTTTTTTCTTGAAAGTTATTCGATCGACAACAATTTCCACATTGCCATTTAACAATTCTTCGGTGCTTGCCAGCGCTTCCGCGATAAGAATTGTCCGCCCGTTTATTTTTGCCCGCGCATATCCTAATTGGCTGATATTTTTCAAAATTTCCCGAATATTTTTTCCATCCGGTCGAATTCTGGCCAGAATAGCTATTTGCGTATTATCCGGCGATTCTAAAATTTCGCCGATTATTTCCTGATTTTTTTTCCGCGCCATCGGCAATCGGCAATGCGGACAATATGGCAAGCCGGTTTTAGCAAACAAAATTCTAAGATAATCATAAATTTCCGTCATTGTTCCAACTGTTGAACGAGGAGAACGGCTCAAACTTTTTTGATCAATCGAAATTGTCGGACTCAAATTTTCAATTTTGTCTGCATCGGGTTTGGCGGAAATTTCCAAAAATTGGCGAGCATAACTCGACAGAGATTCCAAATATCTTCGGTTGCCTTCCGCATTGATCACATCAAAAGCCAAGGTAGATTTTCCGCTCCCGGAAAGTCCGGTAATGACCACCAGTTTGTCGCGCGGAATTTCCACGCTTATATTTTTGAGATTATTCACTCTGGCGCCGGTAATTTTTATTTTGTCTTTTCTCATAAAAAATAAAATTGGAAAAATTAATTTAAACAAGCATTCTGGGTATTAATCTTACAGGAAATTTTTGAATTTGTCCACCCCCGCACTAAAATTGTTTTGCAAAGAAAAAAGCTCAACTTTAATGAATATTTTTAAGCATTTCAAAAAGTTGAGCTTTAAGATTTTTTTATATTCTATACTTCACTTTTTCATTTTTCTTCGTGTCTCATGTTTCCTGCTTCATAATTCCTAATTCATAATTCATAATTTACGGCGCCACTTCCTGCCAAGTACAGTCTTTTGTGCCAGTGCAAGTTATTGTTGGATTACATCCATCAGTATAATTTCCCACACAATGAGTTGCTCTGTCAGAATCAGAACATTCAGAATAGCCTGGATTTGGATTACAAGGCACTGAACTATCCGATGGCTTATCTCCTGAGCAACAAGCTTCTGGTGCCGTATTACCACCTGCCGTCAAACATATTGATGTTTGTGTTTGTGTTCCATTTGTACAAGTTCCAATACAACTACCATTTGGAATCCATCCCCAATTAGCACCTGCTGGACATATAGAAGCCTCACAAAAAGGAGATTTTTTGCCTTCATACAATCCCAGACACTCCCATCGTGACGGACTCCCAACAGAAGGAAATGCAGGAAAAGGAGGGCCAACAGGGCTAATAGTTCCTTTGCTACAAAATGTATCCGTTCCAAAAACAGTTGCTGAAGCTGGATAAACTTTAGAAGCTGTTCCACATTCTCCATCCACTGGCGTAGCTGCTGCTTCTCTGGAAGCAGAACAATTCCCACTATCGATCCCGCCATAAATTCCAAAACACTTCCAGGTTACCGTTTGGCCCGGCTCGGGAAAACTCGGAGAATTAGCGCCAATAATTCCCGACTGACAAAGTGAATAAGGGTTAAAGACGGTTGCCGAATAAGGATAAATCTTTCCGTTAGCACTGCCACAAGCACCATTTACCGGGGTACAATTATCTCTTCTAGCTCTACAACTAGCAACGGCCCCTCCATACAAGCCTGAACAAGTCCAACTTAATGTTCTTCCATAAGTAGGAAAATTATTTTTATCTATAAGATAATCATAGCTGGGGGTTGAACTTCCAACACTACAAAAAAAAGGACATATGCCAGGAAATTCAGTTTCGCCACAAGCATAAAATCTAGAAAGTGAACTGCATTCTCCGGGAACTGGATGAATTGAAACCGAGTAATATGCATATGTATATATTGAATCGATTAATTCTTTGCTTGAATTATATACATTAGCCAAAAGATAAAAAGCATAATTTCCCACTGAAGATTGAGCAGTAAAATGAATCGGAGATGTGCCATTCCAAGACTTATTATTAACTTTCAAACTAACCATTGTTCCTCCAGGAAGAGATGTATTGCCTTTTATACTATAATGACCGTCTTCACTAGGAATATAATCAGCCTTATTTAAAACAAAACTGTAGCTGAATTGGATTCCGTTTTTATTATAATCCAGCCAATAAGTTGTGGCTTTTGCCTTGTTAATATTTACGAAAAAGAATGAAGAAAAAATAATACCTACCAGAAAAATCAGAAATTTTCCATTTCTTCTCTTTTTCAGAAGCCCAATATATATCATCACAACAAAAAATAGCGCAATAATTAAAATAATCAGAATAATTTTCGGCCAATTTTTATTAGCTATTTTATTTTTTTCTTTTTGGGGAGCAAGATTTTTAGCAGATTGGATACTTGGAGAAGAAACTGTCAAATTCTCACTAGCTAAAATATTTCCGCCCTCTCCCTTAATGGATAACTTAATTTGAGGATTGAGACATTCTGAAGTGATAGGAATTTCCAAATTTAAGCTGGAGTTAGCTGAATCAATTTTTTTAGATACTAAGGCGGAACAATCGCTTTTTTCATTAGCGATCTTAAATTCTGCCAGAAAATTTTGAGAATTGGAAGACACTCCCGTCCAAAGCAAATTTATCTTGGCTATATCCCCTTTTTGATAGAAATCTTTATCCAATTTTATATTTTGAATAATCGCCATATCGCCTTTCAAAATATATCGGAAAATTATTTTATTGGAAAAATCTTGTCCGTCTTTTTTGAGCGTTAAAATATCCAGATATTCCTGGGGAGTGTTAGCCTTGGGAATATTCATAGTAATATTTTTTTTCTCTCCCGAAGACAGTATTATAGGAAAATTTCCATCAATTTCTTGATCTGCCACCAAACCACCATAATCAATTTTTTGTGTTTCAAAAACCGGAATAAGCGTTATTTTTTCTTTTGCTTGATTTTGAACTGTGCAATTAAGCAACAGAGCGTCATCGTTTTCTAAAATAATATTTTGAATATTTTGCGACAATGAGAATTTTTCGGAAAATTTACCTTCACCATTTTTTGTTTGCAAAAAACAGCTGACTGGATCAATAAAAACCATCGCCACAGATTGGCTTAATTTCAAATCTCCTACTTTTTCAAAAGCATATAACAATCCGGAAGGACTCTTAGCCTTGATCCAAAGCTGAAAATTCCCAGCTAAATTGCTTGGTGCGATATATTCAATTTCTTTAGTAATACTTTGCTTTGGCAAAAGAGTTATTGAATCAGAAAAAGCTTTAAAATCAATAATACTGTTGGTTTTATCTTTATTCTCTCTAGTAAGTTCGAAAGAATAATTTATTCCCGGCTGGACAACGCTGTCATCATTTGTGAGTTTGAAACTTGCCCGAAGGCTGTTTTTATTTTGAGAAATTACCTTAACATTACTAATATTCACATCTGCCACAGGTATCGTTTCAGCTTCAGATGAAAAAGCAGTTTCTTCTGCCACTGGCAAAGTTTCCGCCGAGCAAACACTAAAAAATCCCGTCGAAAAAAGACCGAGCGTAGCAACAGTGAAAATAAATATTTTTTTCATTTTATTTTTATCTCCTTAAAAAATTACGGCGCGACTTCCCGCCAATCACCAGAAGAATCAGAAAAACCAGGATGGCCGGGAGAACAAGGACATGGAATTGAGCGACTACAATCGTTACATCGAGATTGTGGTAGTAAGGTGCCATTAGTGCTAACACACATATCCTGTACATCAACACCGCACTGACTTGGAGAACAAGTTGCCTTAATGCAACTAGGCAGTCCTTCAGGTGTTTCACCTTTATACCATTGGCATCCTATTATATTCGAACATTGACTGGAATTTTCTACCTCTGTCCAGGGAGTATCTTTTGTTAGCCCCGACTCGGTGTTGAGACATTTATTCTTGGGAAGCATAGGAGCTTCGCCCAAACATATAAAAGGAGCAACCGGTTCACGAACCACAATCATCCAAGAAACTGAGCATCCAGAAATAGGAGAAGCCGTCATGCTGTCCATTTTGTAAAATCCGGCTTTATCGTTTTCACTCTTCTTTTCACCCTCTTCATACATCTGCCAAAAACCAGCCACAATTTTAGGTGTAACTGTCGGAAAATTAGCTGTTAATATTGCTATTCCGGGTTTCTTCGCAATACAATTTAATCCATTGCAAGATATCACGCTCGAATCGCTTGATTCAATGCTCCCGGCAACCGGCATCTTGTCAAAAACATTTAAATAGCCATAATGATCTTCCGTTTTTTCTTCTATTTCTTTTTGCAGTTTTTCAATTTGAGATCTTAAGGTCTCTATTCTTTTTTCTTGCTTTTGTTTGGCTGTCCCTGGCTCTTCTATTAGATTGTTTAATTCCTTTTCTAAATCAGATTGATATCTTTTTAGCAATTGTTCTTTATCTATGGAATAAAATTTAAAATATTTATTTCCAGCGCTTCCGTCATCTATCGCCTTTTTTAGTATGGCTGACATTTCATCTGACGATTTATCCGTCCATTCTCCATACGGCGTATCCCACGCTCCTCCGGATGCGTTGTAAGAAAGAAGTTCCGGAAGATAAGAAAAATTTATTGGATTGTTTATTTCAACAATATAATTTCCCGCTGTCATTTCCATATTGTGCGTCATATTGAAATCGAAATTAAATTTTGCGTCAGATCCAAAAAGTTCGAAAGCAATTGATTCTCCATTGTTTTCCGAACAAGTTTTTCCGTTATATCCTCCCAGCGCTTTATTCGGATTTGCAATCAGCATTCCAGAACTGATAAGCAAGAAAATGATAACGCTTCTAATTCCCATCCTTTTATTTCTAAAGAAAATAATAAGAATAACGGAAATTATAATCAAAAGAATTGTTACAAGCATTATTTTCACGCGCTTGGCCGTTTTTTGGTCTTCCATCATTTTGGAAATTGTCGAAACAAAACATTTGTCTTTGTTGATTTTGTTACAATCGTAAACTGTTTCATATTCATCAACCATTTCATTCTTATCATTATTCATCGCGGCCCTTAGTTTTATATAATCATAATTTTTTTTCGCTGTAATATCTTTTTTGCCGGCCATCATTGCGCTGGTAATATTACCTTGATATTCCAACTTATCAATCAAGTTATCGTTTTTGTCATAAAGGCTTAGTGTAATTTTATTACTGGGCGAAACAACATCAGCCGTATTGTGGAAACAGGAAAAAAGAGTGAACTCATCATTTTCTTTCACAGGAAATTTGGTAATGGCCGGATAATTGAGTCTTGAGTGAATTTGCTTGCTCGAAAGACGGATGTTCACTATGGATTTTTCATTTTCCGAAATAGCTGTGATTTTTAGAAAATAGACGGAATCATTCATCTCATCAATGGCATAAGATAAGTTTTTTGATTCACCGGCTGGAATGGTAATTTCTTCTGTTTTAGATGTAATCTTGTCTTTTTCATCCAGACTGTCCCAAAAATATAGATCATAAATAACCACCGCTTCCTTATCTTTTTCGTAAGTATTGTTAATCGGCTGAATTATTTCCGCTTTTTGACCGGCTTTGATTTCCGGCCAGTTGCCGATATGCCTATATTTTTCGCCATTGACTTGAGTTTTTGATCTGTCAAAAAAAATAGAGGAATTATTATCAGAATTTATTTTGAAATTAGCCAGACCAGCTACAATTTCATTAGTGAAGGGCAATCCGCCGAGATTGAATTTTTTTCCAACAGAAAAAAAGAAATCCGCTCGGTATTCCCCGGCTTTGACATTTTCAGGAGCTGTCCAATTAAATTCCACCGCTTTGGTTTCTTTGGCATCAAGGCTAATGTCTTTTACGGCAATGAGCTCGTCAATATTAAATTGGCCTTCTTTGGCATAATTTGGATTTTTTTCTGAAATCCTGACAAAAACATTGCCATCCACTACCGGATAATCATTCTTGTTGGTAATCTCACCTTTGAATGTCACGGTTTCGCCGGAATTATATTCTCCTTTCTCTGTTCCCAAACTTACCTGAACGCTTTGGAATTTATAATAATCAAAACAATCAACGCTGGAAGAATTTGTATCGATTTCTCCTTCTGCGCGAGCGTTCAAAGCCAAAACCGTTAGACCTAAAATTGTTAGCGCCAGGCTAATTAGAATTTTTTCTTTTCTCATTTTATTTATTTATATTTTTTATATTTTACTTTTTCATTTTGCTCCACGTCTCATACTTCCTAATTCATAATTCATACTTCAGCATTTACGGTGCCACTTCCTGCCAAGTGCAGTCTTTAGTGCCAGGTCCGCAATTATCATGTGATGGACATTTACTAATATAATCTTGACCTATGCAAGTATTAGCCCTACCGACAGGGCAACTATCGTTACAACAACTTTTAGTTCCTCCTGTGCATGATCCACAATTATTGCTAGACATCCATGTCTCTGTTGTGCAATGAGCAGAGGGATCGCCACAAACCGGAGTGCATGAACTAGCAGAAATAAATTCAGCTATTAAGGTTTTATTAGAGCTATTAACATGAATGTTGCAAACGAAATAATCTCCCGTAACACTTGTGCACAAATCGCTATCCCATCCGGCAAAAGTTGATCCGCTGTCAGGAGTAGCAGTTAATTCAACTGAAGTTGGAACAGCAGAGCTAATATTTGCAGAACTTGTAGTACAAGTTGATCCGCAATTAATTATATCTTCATATTTATAATTTCTCCATTGCTTTCCGGATACTGTTCCCGTTCCACTGCCACTTTTATTTATGGTTAGCTTATAATAAGGAACTACATCATAACCCAAATAACCGCTATCATCATAGCATTCTTTTCTCTCATAGATATTATCATATACACATACATGCAACTTGACCTCTATTTCATAATGACCTTTTTTTGTCGGTGCTGAAAATCTATAAATCCCAGTGCTATGATTCATATCAGCAACTTTACGGTTGTCAATATATAGTTCAGCATCTGACAATGAAGTCCCTGTTGGCAAAGAATATGTCCCACCTGCATAAATTCGACCATAAACCTTGATTTCTTCTCCCGGTTCATATTCAAATAAATCAACATCCGCATTTCCAAAAACGCCTATACAGGAAGGAAGGGAGGACATTATTGTTACATAATCCCCTGCTTTTGCGCTTTCCGTTTTAGCAAAAAATAAAGCTGGAGCTACAAAAAGAAAAACAAAAATAGTGAAAAATCCATTTCTGCCATTTTTTATCTTACGCCTAATAACCCAAAGTAAAATTACCAGCCCTACCAAAATAATAATCAGCATGATAACTGATAATATTGTCCCAGTTGTTTCTGTTTTTTCCACTTGACTGTCTTCTTTTTTGTTTTCAATATCATTGGTATTTTCAATATTATTTTTTCTTTCCTGCGAAGTGAAAGATATTTTTTGATCAGTTATAACATCTCCTTTTTCATTTTTAATTATTATTTTAGCCTCAAATTCTTGGCAATCCCGGATTATGGGGATTTCCAAACTGGTCAAATTATTTTTGGAACTTAATTCTTTTTGAATAAGTTCGGAGCAAGGCTGATTTTTTTCGCCTATTATTTGCAAGGCTAGATAGGTCTTATTTTCTGGAATTTTTAGACTTATCTTGCGAGAATTATCATAGCTTGAAGAATTGGTTAAATAAGATCGAATGAAAGAAGCCTGAGCGATTTCTCCCTTTTTATAATTATCCTTGTCTAATTTAAAATTATTTATTGAAGCCCCTTGGCCGATTAAGGCATAATAAAATATTATTTTATTGGAAAAATCATTGCCCTCTTTTTGAAGAGTAAGCGCAGTTCCATAAATATGAGATAATTCAGCTTTCGGAACAATCAGGCTAACTTGTTTTTTTTCTCCGGCTGCCAAAGTTATCGGCAAATTGGAATTATTTTCTTGCTCGGAAGGTGAACCGGCATATCCATTTTCAAAAGTTTCAAACTTGGGATTTAGTGATATCTCTTGATTGAAATTATTCTTAATCAAACAATTCAAAATAAGATTTTCTTCGGCTTTCAAAACAACATTTTCATTGAGTGCATATTTTTTTCTCACATCATTATCTTCCTTTATCTGCAAATAACATTTGGAAGAATCGAGATAAGCCGATCGACTTGAATTTTTCAAATTTAAATCACTTATCTTTTTAAAAGAAAAGGGCAAACCAAAGGAATTCCCAGCCTTAAGCCAAAGTTGATATTTTCCTTCCAAATAATCGGGAATATCATATTCGATTTGTCTAGATACGCTCTGATTGGGAGAAAGTGTTACAGCTTCCGGAAACATTTCATAATCAATAATTATTTGTTCTCCTTTTTTATTTTCTTGAACCAATTCAAAATAATATTTGGTTTCTGGCTGGACAAATTTGTCCTTATTCGTTAAATCAAAATTGATTTTCAACTTGTCCTCATCTTGAGAAACTATTTTAACATTTTGAAAAATCATCTTGGCTACCGTCGCATATGTTAGACTTTCGGGTTGTTCGCTAGCAGTTATAGCTTGAACATTGGCACCAAAAGAAAAAATAGCCGAACTCACAAGTGTCAGTAATAACAAAACTAATAATATTTTTTTATTTTTTTTCTCCATTTCTAATTTTATCATTAATTGCTAACGCTGTTTCTAAGCACAATGCAAGGAGCTTCAACATTCCCGTTTGTTTTTTTGCACTTCCAACTAACCCATCCGCCTTGAGATGGAAAATTTGGTTCATTTCCAACGAGAGTGGCGCTAGAAGAACAAAATTCATGCGAGCTGAAATCAGCAGACACGGAAGAATATGTTCCGGTTGTTCCGCTTCTTGATGATCCAAGCGCCGGACCACATAAATTGACTGTCGCTTCCGGAAGTTTATTTTTAACCGTAGTGCCTGCTGTGTTTGAATTTGTCACTGAAGATTCCCTATCAACCACTCTGATAACTATACTCACTGGCACAGACAAATTATTATTATTGTCCTTGACTTTTAAGTTTATCGTATGCTCGCCAGCTTTAGTAAATTTTGCTTTGGTGCTATATTTATTACTTCCCTGACCCAATGGAAGACCGGTTTCATCCGTCCAATAATACCCAGAAATCATTCCGTCATCAGTCCCTTTTCCTTGAAAAACAACAAAATCACCAGCATTGACAATTGTTCCATTCGCTGGAGAAAGAATTTTTGCAGTAGGGATAGCATTTGTTGCATTGGAAGAACCGGAAGAATCATTGGAGCCCCCAGAAACAGTGAAACGGACTGTCTTGCTTTTTATCGGCCTCATTTCTCCTACCCATCCGTCTCCACATTGAAAAGTGCAAGAAAAATTTCCCGCTGAAGTTGGTGTATATATCTTATCTTCAGAATTACCATTGCAACCATGAAGCGGAACAGTGTGCACTGATCCTTCGGGTCTCCTAGAATCATAGTAAGGGCAACCGGGTTTATTCTCAAATCCGCAATAATCGTTTCCTTTGATTGTTGTATGCCAATTCCAAGTAAATGTAATATTTTCTCCAAGTTTAATATTAGAAGATGAAGCGCTAAAATCAAGCGTATCCAATGCAATTCCATAAGAATCAACACCTGACTTACCAGATGTGCATTCCCCGACTTTCGTCGGATTTACGTTATTGACTGGGCGTTCAAACAGCCCGGTAGCGCTCCAGTCACAGGCTTTAGCCGTACATTCTGTCGAACCTTTTTTAGGAGTTTTGCATATTGCATTAACTTCTCCTCCAACATAATAGCCGTCAGACAATACGCTATTACCAGAAATTTGTCGGCAAGTGTTGCAACTTTCAATGCATCTCTCACCTGCGCCGCAAGTTACTTCAGCAAAAACAGAAGAAGAAAAAGTAAATAAGCCTAGAGCTACTAAAACGAAGAAAATTCCTAAGCTCACATATATCCTGCTAATTTTTTTTATAATTTTCATTTTTTTATTTAAATTTTTTTAATTTATGGAAGTTATTCGATTTTATTTTCTAATTATTACAGTAAGCATAATAAGATCATTACTTTGGCTGTTATAAGTTACATCCACTTCTTTTTCCAGAGGGATATCAAACAAACCAATGTCTTCCATAGTGCTTCCGCCTTCTGCTTTTTCTGTTTCCTTATACAACGAAACTTCCATTCCATTTTTTGAGGGGATATTAATAGAAATTTCTTTTCCTTGAGGATCTAAAATCTTAATGGTTTCGCGACTCAAATCTTTGACTGTTCCACCGGTAATTTGTTTTACAGGATTGGTATCGACGCCCAATTCATTTGTAGCAATCGGATTTTCTGTTTTTTCTAAAGACGATTGGCTGGATTTTTTGCCAAGAATGGAAGTTGTCACAGCGAAAACAACCACTATTGCCAAAACAATTAGACCGACAAGAATTGCATTTTTTTGTTTTTTTTGCATAAGAATAATTAAAAAATTACTAAGTTTTATCTTAGTATAATTCTACCACATTTTTGCCTTTGGCGCCAACTATTTTTTGTCCACAGCTCGCCTAAATTCTTTGTTTCTTAGTTTTCGATGATACCCAATCGCAAAACGATGCGCTTTATCGCGGATTTGCTGAATTAAATTCAAGGAAATTTCGGGAACTGATCCGAATTTTCGAATATCCAATTTTTTCCGGCTCGGTCCCTTGGCCACCGCCATAATCGGAATTTCTAGTTTATAATTTCGAAGGATTTTCCGCGCCATATTCAAATGTCCCGCTCCGCCATCAAGAAGAATTAGATTTGGAAGTGTCCAGCTGTTTTGAAATCTCCTAATTAGTATTTCCCTCATCGCTCCGACATCATTGGCACCGGAAATAGTTTTTATCTTGAATTTTCGATATTCATTTTTGTTAGGACCCATTTCACCTAAAGAATTATCAAATACCACCATTGATCCGACATTATGACTTCCGGAAATATTGGAAATATCATAACCCTCGATTCGCATCTGTTTCGTAGGGAACAAAAATTTTTGTCCCCTGCTGTCTGAAATTAACGCCACATCTCGAATATGTTGCAACGCAAAAATTTTATTTCTTATATCCAGCGCTTTTTCAAATTCTTCCTTTTTTGAGAATTCGTTCATTTCTTTTTTTAGCGTATTTATCAGATTTTTTTTCTTCCCTTCTAAAATCATTCGAATTCCCCTGATATTTTTCTGATAATCAAATGCCGAAATAGCGCCATCATACGGCCCAGGGCAAAGTCCAATTTGATAATCCAAACAGCCTTTTTCCGAATTTTCTTTTTTATTGTGATAGGGAAAAATTTTTCGAAGAATTTTGAGCGCAATTTCAATTTGTTTTTTGGAAGTATACGGCCCATAAATAGCTTTTAGCTTATAGCTTATAGCTTTTAGGCTTTCACTATTTTTTAGAAATTGGTAATTGGAAATTGGTAATTTATTGAAAATTGGAAATTGTCCGCCGGAGGCGGATCCGCCTTTGGCGGAAAAATTGAAAATTTTATCAAGTTCCCTGCCTCGCGCAATTAAAATCCTTGGAAATTCATCTTTCGTAATCACAACATAAACAAATGATTTGTCATCTTTCCCATCAATATTGTATTTGGGCTGGAGTTTTTTAATTAAATTTTGCTCTAAAATATAGGCTTCTAGAACCGTATCGGTTTTTCTGATTTCAACATTTGACACCTCATGAATCATAATTTCAATCGGCCGACCGCTAAAATATGTAGGGGTTTGATTTATCAAACCCTTTTCTGTTTTGGGTTCAATAAATTGAACCCCTACAAAATATGAAGAAACCCTATCCTTCAAACTCGTCGCTTTCCCCACATACAAAACATCCCCGGTTTTATTTTTGAAGATATAAACTCCGGGAGAATTGGGAAATTTAGCAATTTTACTCTTTAGGCTTGACATATTTATAAAATTTAAGGTAGACTTTATAACAAAATAAAAACATCTGATTTTAATTCTTTAACAAAAACCGTTTAGGAGGAGCGGTCATGATGAATAAAAATTTTTGGAAAATTGGATTTATGGTTTTTTTGGTTATCAGCATAATGTTTTTATCTGAAAATATGGTGCTGTATGAAAAAATATTATCAACCTTTAATTCATTCTTTTAAGGAGGCGCGATGACACTTTCAACAAAAGCTCATTTTGCAAAACTACTCTTACTGACAACCGGCATTATTTTTTTTCTGATAATTGTAATCTGTGTGACAAGATGGCATGACCGAGAAGTAATGGCTGCCACTGCTGTCAACATTCCGGAAAAAAAATCTGAGCAAATCAGGGAAGAAACAGCAACCATCGAGTTGGAAGATGCAAAAATTGTCATCTTGCCACCCGGAGAAAAAAAACGATCTGTAACATTTTTTTCTTCTGGTGGAAAAACAGAGCTTTATTTTTACGCTAAGCCGGAGGATATCCCACCTCTCCTCCCCTATTGAATTAAGCCTTTTAAATTTACTAAGTTTGCCACCCGGCTCGCAGCGAACACCTGTGAGCCGGCTTTTTTTTATTTCAAAAAACTAGTTGTCATCCTCGCGAAAGCGAGGATCCAGTCTTAAATCTTTTGGTTTCTACACTAGATTCCCGCTTCCGCGGGAATGACAAAAATATTTATTTTTTTATTTTCTATCCAGAATTTCCCTCAAATACTTCCCCGTCCAACTTTTTTTATAATATTTCGCCACTTCTTCCGGCGTGCCGGAAACAATTAATTTTCCTCCCTTATCCCCGCCTTCCGGCCCGAGATCAATTATCCAATCAGCAGTTTTGATGACATCCATATTATGTTCAATGACCACGACCGTGTTTCCCGCGTCCACCAAACGATTCAAAACTTTCAATAATTTTTTTATATCGTCAAAATGCAGTCCGGTCGTTGGTTCGTCTAAAATATAAAGTGTATCGCCAGTCGCGCGCCGAGAAAGTTCGGTCGCTAATTTTATTCTTTGCGCTTCTCCGCCGGAAAGCGTTGTCGCACTTTGACCAAGCTGGATATATCCAAGTCCAACATCTTCGAGCACTGCCAACTTATCATGAATTTCTGGAAAATTTTCAAAAAATTCCCGCGCATCACTCACCGTCATTTCCAAAACTTCCGCAATATTTTTTTCTTTATATTTCACTTTCAAAGTTTCACTGTTATATCTTTTTCCGCCACAAACATCGCACGGCAGATACACATCCGGCATAAATTGCATTTCGATTTTGAGATATCCGTCTCCCTGGCAATTATCACATCTTCCCCCAGAAATGTTAAACGAAAATCTTCCGGGAGAATATCCTTTAGTCTTGGCATCTTTCGTCATCGAAAAAAGTTCGCGAATTGGAGAAAAAAGTCCGGTATAAGTGGCCGGATTGGAACGCGGGGTGCGCCCAATCGGACTTTGGTCAATCATAATAACTTTGTTGATATAATGCGCTCCGGCAATTTCATTATGACGCCCCGGTCGATCTAATGAACGCATAATATTTCTTGCCAGAGATTTATAAAGTATTTCTTCTACTAGAGTTGATTTTCCGCTTCCGCTTACTCCGGTCACGCAAGTCAAAGCTTTCAGAGGAAATTCCACCGTAATATTTTTTAGATTATTTTCCCGCGCTCCGCGAACAATGATTGATTTTTTGTTTTTCATACTCCGCCTGAAGCTCGGAATTTCAATTTTCAGTTCTTTTCGAAGATATTTGGCCGTTAATGATTTTTTATTTCTCAAAACTTCTTCTGGCAAACCTTGTGCCACAATTTCTCCGCCGTGACGCCCCGCGCCCGGACCGATATCGACTAAATAATCCGCTGCTAACATGGTTTCTTCATCATGCTCGACAACTATAAGCGTATTTCCAGTATCCCGAAGCTTAATTAATGTTTCTAAAAGTTTAGCGTTATCCCGCGCATGCAGACCAACTGATGGTTCGTCTAAAATATACAAAACTCCAACTAACTGCGATCCGATTTGTGAAGCCAAGCGAATTCTTTGCGCTTCTCCGCCAGCCAAAGTGCTGGCACTTCGACCCAGCGTCAAATATCCCAATCCGACATTTTCCAAAAAACTCAAGCGGTTTTGAATTTCTTTTAAAATTCTTCCAGAGATCAATTCTTCTTTTTTATTTAATTTTAATTCTCGAAAAAATTCCAGAGATTCAAAAATACTAACATCAGAAATTTGAGATATATTTTTTCCGCCGACACTTACTAACAAAGTTTCTTTTTTATATCTAGAACCATTGCACATTGAACAAGGATTTTGCGACATATATTTTTCAATGTCAGTTCGGACCGCATCCGATTGCGTTTTTCGATATCGATCTTGCATATATCCCACCGCTCCTCGCCAGCTCATATTATATTTCCAAACCGCTCCAGTCTTACTCTTAAGTGTCACTGGGATTTGTTCGGCCTCATCTTCCAAAATCATATCTTTTGCTTCCGGCGCGCCAAATAGCAGTATATTAAAATCATCTTCGGATAAATCACGCAGGCGGACATTGTCAGAAATATGGAAATGTTTGCAAACTGCGCGAAGAATTGTCCCTTGCCAATTATTTTTTTTATAACTCCACGGCATAATTCCCCCTTCGGAAATAGTTTTATTTTTGTCTGGCGCCACAAGCGCTGGATCAATTTCTTTTTTTGTTCCAAGCCCTTCGCAAGCCGGACACGCGCCATACGGACTGTTGAAGGAAAATAACCGCGGTTCAAGTTCGGGAAATTCCACTTCATGAATCGGACAAGAAAGATTTTGGTTAAATATAATTTCTTTATTATTTTCTTTTTTTGATTTTAAGATTTGGGATTTAACTTTCACAAGCCCTCCTGAAAGTTTCAACGCTTTTTCCACTCCCTCAAAAATCCTAGAAATATTTTTATCATTAATTTCCACTTCATCAATCAAAATATCAATGCTATGTTTTTTATATCTCTCAAGTTTTATTTCACTTTTTATTTTTAAATTCAGTTCAATTTTTTTTCCGTTAACATACGCCCAGGAAAATCCGCGCTGAAACATTTCAGCCATCATTGTCGAATATTCTCCTTTTCTTTGGCGGACAATCGGAGAAAGAATTTCTATTTTGCATTCTCCGCACATCTCAAGAATCCTATCCACAATTTCATCAGTGGAAAGTTTGGTAATTTCCCGATTACAAACAGGACAATGAGGAATTCCAATTTTGGCATAAAGCAAGCGAAGATAATCTTGGATTTCTGTGACCGTCCCGACAGTTGATCGTGGATTGTGCGAAGCCGCTTTTTGATCGATAGAAATTGCCGGTGAAAGTCCTTCGATATAATCCACATCTGGCTTGTCTATTTGCCCCAAAAATTGCCGGGCATATGAAGACAAACTTTCTAAATACCGCCTTTGCCCTTCGGCAAAAATGGTATCAAAAGCCAGCGTGCTCTTTCCTGAGCCGCTGATTCCGGTGAAAACTATAAACTTGTTTCGAGGCAATTCAAGATTAATATTCTTAAGATTGTGCTCCCGCGCGCCTCGAATTATTAATTTATCATGCATAAATGCAAAAAACTTCCCCTTTTGAGGTACTTAGTATTAAATTATTACCTTTCAATCATATTACACTTTATGCTATAAATATATTCTTGGCAAGAAACTTAATATTGAAAATCCAAATGACAAAATCTCAATATCCAATAAATTTCCAAATCTCAATTTTAATTATTTTTTATTCTTGGAGCTATTTATTATAGATGAAAAAATCCAAACAAATTTTTGAGCTTCTTTATACAATTTTCTACAATTTTCCCTTCTATCAGAATTAGCTTTAGCTATCATCCTGAACCAATGCATACTTTCCTTTGACTCTTTTCGGCAAATTCCAATTTTATTTTCAAAATCTTTTTTGGAAACTGCGCCATCAGCTTCCATGTAATTTGCTCCTATGCTCGTTCCAGATCGCACAATCTGATTTACAAGTGGCTTATTAATTTCATTATGCGGTAAAGAACTAACAAATTCAATTACATCTTCCCCGAATTTAGCAGTCCTTTCGATTAAATCATAATTACTTTTTTTACTTGGGATTTTATTTGTCATTGGGATTTTTAAATTGGGATTTTCTATAAACTAATATATTTTACCGGCAGAACTTTCTTGAAAATTCCGGCAATCAAAACTGAATCAGAAGAGTGGATAAAAATCGGCTGATGAATCGTGTTGGAAGACCGCGGGAAAAGTCCGATGATTTCCTCACTTACTTTTTTATATCTCTTGATCGTCGCCATACCATTTATCACTGCCACGACAATTTTCCCTTCCAACTCTTCACTTTTACCATAATCATATTTTTCAAAAATAACATAATCGCCGTCATTGATGCCGTCTTTGTCCATCGAATCGCCCAAAGTTTTGACTGCGAAAAGTTTAGCGCTGTCTGCTCCACGAAAAAGCGCTTTGGAAATTTGCAAAAATCCGTCCACATTATCTTCGGCATAAGCCAGCGCTTCTCCGCAAGAAGCCAGGCCATAAACCGGAATGGAAAAAATATTTTTGAAATTAGCAAAGCTTTCATTTTCTACCAAATATATTTTTCTATCTTTGTCTCTTTTGATCAGATCTTTTTTCTCCAGCGCTTCAATCACCTGCATCACAGATTTCAAACTATCTTTCACGCCTTGCGATTCCAAATATTTGTGCAATTTATAACTGGTCGGATTTTCTCCGCGCTGTTCGATCAGCTCGCGGATGTTTTCCAAAATACTTTGTTGCTTAGCTGTAAGTGTTGGCATAACAATTTTGATTTGTCATGCTGAATTTATTTCAGCATCTTCTTAGTTGATCCTGGAACAAGTTCAGGATGACAAAATATTTAATTATTTACAGTGATATGATAGCACTTCTCAAATATCACTGCAACTCCCCCTGTGGATAACTCCACCTGCCTGATTTTTCTATCTTATTATCAAGCCTCAACTGTTTGAATTAAATAATCTTTATTCTTAGTTGTGAAAAAATATAACAAATAAAAAAATCCCCCGCCTAAGCAGGGGATTCTTACTTCTTGCTTCTTACTTCTTAATTCTTAATTCTTAATTCTTAATTCTTAATTCTTAATTCTTAATTCTTAATTACAGCTTCCGCCTTGCGTTGTCGCAGTAGCAGAACTTAGCGCCTTAGCACATTCTGCTGGCGCAGTATTAAACGCATCGCAAATCGCTTTTTTATATTCTTCGGAATTTCCGTATTTATAAACTGCTTTAGTAGAAACACCGTTGATCAACATCGTTGGCGAACCGCTCGCTCCCGCTTCAGTCGAAAGTTTTTCATCGGCTTTCATAAGAGTCGCTCCTTCCGCTTTCACGCAAGCAGAAATTTTAGCTGAATTTAGTCCAACGCTTTTTGCGCCCGCTTCCCAACAAGCTCCGTCAGTTCCGCAATTTTTGTTAACATAAGCCACAAAATTCATCCACTTATCTTTGCCAAAATATTTGAGCACGCAGGCCTCTCTTTCATTTTGCGCGACTTCTTTTTCTCCATGCAAAGAATTAATTGTGTCTCCACTCGAGCTCACGATATAGCGAAAATTAAAATCAACTTTGTTTTTGAGAAGTTCATAAACCGATTTCATCGTGTCCTCCGCTTTGTTTCCAAATGGGCAAAAACTCATTACATAAAGATCAACTTTAGGCTTTTCTGCTTTGGGAACTTCCTTTTCTGGCTCGGCCGCTGCTTGCTTTTGTTCAGCGTTCTTCTTTTTTATTTCTGCTATATCCATCACTTGAGGAAAGAATTTCTTTCCGTCCAATGACAAATAAGCATCGATCTCTTGTTTTTGCTGTCCTTCCCCCACCGCAACTTTTATCTTAAACATTCCATTCTCTTTGGCGACTTCTCCTATTTCTGCTTTTTCTCCCTCTTGCATCAAATTATTATTGATAAAATCTTCTACTTGCGCCTTAGCTTCTTTTTGCGTCAGATTATTTTTCTTCCAAACCATTCTGTAATAACCTAACCCTCCAATGATGATGATAAAAATCAAGACTCCAATTATTTGAGGTAAAAACTTCTTATACTTTCCGCAAAAGTCTTTCCCGCAAAAACATTCTCCTTTTTCGCAGTTGCACACTTCGGCAGTTTCCTTTTTTTCTGTTTCCATTTTTTTTAAATTAATTAATAATTATCCAGTTTTTATATTATAAATAATCGTTGAATTTAACGCAAGCGATGAGAAAATATCAATTTTTTGACAAATTTAAGGGGAGATGACTATGTCAGCTCCCCGGTTACGTGATTCATGGTTGATTTCCTTTTTTTAGTTTGCTTGTTTTCCCCACTTTGCCCAATCGGGAGTGAGAATTTCCTTGAATTTTCTGATGCAATGTTCTGCACCATTTAAAAAAACTTCGATTTCCTTATCTCCATTGATAATATTCATTGTCCCAGAAAGATCATTATTCCTAATGATGGTGTCTGCCAATGACATATATCCCCTTTGTATAACCACTCTTTCTGTCATAATTCCACCTCCTCTTAAAAAACATTATTTATCATCCCGAGCTTAGAAAGAATTTTTTATTCTTCGCTATGCTCGGAACGACAAATCGGAGGCTTATTGTTTTTAATGAAACTGTTAATTATACACCATTTTTACCAAAAAGTCAAGGATGAACCATTTTAGGCTTTTAATAAAGCCTTTTTAAAGAACAAAAAAACACGCCTAAGCGTGATTCCTATTTAAACTTGCGATTTACTAAATTATAATAAATCCAAAACATATTAATTTATTTTTTGTTTTCTTTTACTCTACTATTATATTATATCGCCAAATATTAGCAAATCGAAGTTATGCACAAGCTTGACTTCTTAATCAGATTGTTATATATTGCCCTGTCAGAACATAGTTTAAAAAATATAAATCAAAATATAGGGGGGGATAATGAGAAAAAAGGTTAAAGAAAATGATTACGCTATCTATGCAATCATTGGCATATATTTGCTAATATCGATAGCTTGGACAATAGAAGCTTTTTTCCAAGAGGAAATTCCTCTTGTGCCAATAATCAATGTGCCGATATCCATGCTTATTGGCTCAATAACCATTTTCCGTCTCATCTGGCTATTGAGAAAAAAATGAAAAGCCAGATGAGCGATCCATTCCGGATTTGATATCGAAATATCAAATCCGGAATTTTTATTTCATCTGCAATTTTCGAAGTTATACACAGAACAAAAAAACAAAACTGCTAAACTTATTTTATATGTCTAGCAGTTTTAACGGCAACTCTTTTTATTTTTTATCCCCAAACAAGAAGGTTCTACTCCCTGTTTGTGGCGGAAGCTGTCGCCAGGGCTTAGCAACTCTTACATCTTCCGCAATAATGGAATCCAACACTTGCTCTATTTCTGTTTTTTTTGGCATTCTGCCAAACCTATTAGAAATTTCAGCAAGTTTTTTGGCCATTCTAAAACCAGTTGAGGCTTTAAGCGAATTCATAATACCTCCTTAAATTTAATATGGTGGCTATTTACAGCCATACCTCATTTGCCCAAAACCTAAAAAAGTTCTGGTCCCTGCTTGGATGGGTCCCTGCTTGGATGTTTCAGCTGCTTCCACATCCTCTTTGACAATAGAAGCAACTAGTTGCGCTATTTCTCCTCTCGTAGGCTTTCTTTTAAAAAGACTAAGAAATTTTTTTAATTTCTTTTTTAATCTGTTATCAAATGAAGCGCACATTGAATCCATAGAAACCTCCCTTCAAAATAGGTTAATAAATCGATAATAATTTTAAGTTACTTCCTAAATGGTAATGCCCTTTCGAAAAATTTGCAATTTTTTATTTCATCTGCAATTTTCGAAGCTCCCCAATTTCATCCCAAATAAAAATCAACTATCCCAGCAGTTTGCTCATAGTCCATAGCGCTTCATAGAAAGCTCGCATAGTATCGGCAAACGATTTGCTTTCAATAACGAAACTGTAATTTTCTTCAATAGGAGCGAAAGAAGCAACGACATTGCCATAAATAAGCAAAGAATTTTTTAGTTTCATATTCATCGGCAATTCGCGCGCTTCGCGATTGGTCGCTTTGAGAGTTTCCGGTGAATAATAGCGATGCAGATTTTTTTGTCCGTAATTCCTAAGAATTTTGCTATGCATGCCTTTCTCTTTCACTTTTTCAATATAATGCTCTACAAATTGTTTTCCTAAAATAATCGTAGTCGCTTCATGAGCAATCGTCCATAATAATTCCTTCTGCTTGGACTCCAAGGCATCCAGCCAAATTTTTTTCATTCCTTCTTTTCCGCGATAATATTTAAAATTAGTGGAAAATTTTTCTGATTCAAATATTTTCTTGAGACCAGGCATTGATTCTACCAGCGTGTTTTGATTTCTTTTTTGGATTTCTTCCAAAATTTCAGGACTTTCCGCAATAAACAATTTTCTTTTCCCGGATTGTGATTGACTTACCAATCCAAGCTGAATAAGTTTTTCGACAAAATTATATACAGTTGTTCTTTTGACCTTAGCCTTAACAGCAATATCCTGGATTGATCCGGCTCCCAATTCCAAGCAAGCTAAATAAATTTTAGATTCTTTTTCCGAAAACCCCAAATTCCTGATAGAAGCGATTATTTTTTGATTCATAAATTTAATATAAATTTGTCTAAATTATAGACAAAAAGTCTTGTATTTGTCAATTCCTCTGATAAAATAAGCCAGTAAAAAAATATGTCTGTTAATTGCAAGTTCGTTAAAATTTTATTAAAAAGGAGGAATTATTATGTTTTTCACAAAAGACATCAACCAGCTTGTAGCAGGATACGATCAAATTGAAAAAGCCGTTAATGAATTATTTAAGGAATTGGCTAAAGTTTCGACAGAAGCCGACATCCCACTGCAGATATTTGAATCTACGTTAGAAACACTTAAAAAAATACGCTCCGAGATGAAAAAAAGAAAAATTCCAAAAGAAGTCTTGGAACAAATTTCTAAAAAAATATTTGAGCCTGCTGTGGAAACTGCCATTGTTAGAATTGCTTTTATTGAAGATAAATTAGAAGGAAAGGAAAAGAAAAAAATAAATAAGTCTTTGATGAATGTAATGGAATTAATAGTAGGCAATACGGATGAATTCATTTTACATGTAGATAAGCAAGCGGCAATGGCGTTTGGAGATAAAATGTATCGACATAACATAAGATAAGAAGGGGCGGCAGATACAAAGAAAGGCTTGATTATAAATAATCAAGCCTTCCCTATCGCAACTTTTTATTTCATCTGCAATTTTCGCAGCTCCCCGATTTCATCCCGAATGATCGCAGCTTTCTCGAACTCAAGATTTCTCGCCGAGTCTTTCATTTCACGCTCTCGCTGTTTGATATATCCCGCGATATCTTCCAAATTTTCCAGTTTCACAAAATCTTTGGAAATTTCCGGCTTGATTTCATGATCCACAATTGATTGAATTTTTTTCTGGATAGTTTTAGGCGTGATATGATGCTTCCTGTTATATTCCATTTGTAATTTTCTTCGTCGATTTGTTTCTGAAATCGCCCGCTTCATAGAACCGGTCAAGTTGTCGGCATATAAAATCACTTTTCCGCGAACATTTCTGGCTGCTCGTCCAATTGTTTGAATAAGTGAAGTTTCGCTTCGAAGAAATCCTTCTTTGTCGGCATCCAGTATTGCCACAAGCGAAACTTCCGGAAGATCCAACCCTTCCCGAAGAAGATTTACTCCCACCAAAACATCGAACTCTCCTCGTCGAAGTTTTTCCAAAATTCTGATGCGATCCAGTGTGTCAACACCACTATGCAAATATTCCGATTTTATTTTAGATTCTTTCAAAAATTCCGCCAGATCTTCCGCCATCCTTTTGGTCAGAGCTGTGATCAAAACTCTTTCCTTTCTCTCAATTATAATTTTAATTTCTTCTAAAACATTTTTAACTTGTCCTCGCGCCGGCTTAATTTCAATTTCCGGATCAATGAGTCCAGTCGGCCTAATTATCTGTTCCGTAATTCCGCTTTCCACTTTCGACTTTCGACTTTTAACTAGCTCGTAAGAGCCTGGCGTCGCTGAAGTAAAAATCACTTGGTTGATTTTCTTTTCAAATTCCGGAAACTTCAAAGGCCGGTTGTCAAAAGCACTCGGCAGACGAAAACCATTTTCTACCAAAGATTTTTTTCTAGAATAATCTCCGCTAAACATTCCCCCGATTTGCGGAACAGTCACATGTGATTCGTCAATGACTAATAAAAAATCTTTCTCAAAATAATCAATTAGGGTATAGGGCGCTTCGCTCGCTTTTCTCCCGGAAAGATAGCGGGAATAATTTTCAATCCCGTTGCAATAGCCGATTTCTTTCATCATTTCAATATCTTGGCGAGTCCTGCGCGACAATCTTTCCGCTTCCAGAAGTTTTCCATTTTTTTTGAGATATTCCACGCGTTCTTCCATTTCTTTTTGGATTTCACCCAATGATTCTGCCATAACCGGTTCCGGCACTACGAAATGCTTGGCGGGATAAATCAAAGTTTTTTCTAATCCGCCAGCTGGCGGACCCAATTCTTCCCCCGTCAAAAAATCATATTCGGAAATTTTGCTGATAGAATTATTTTCTAAAGTTATTCTGGTTATTACTTCTCTACCAGGCGTGATTATTTCCAAAGTATTTCCGGTGAGCCTAAATTTTCCGCGAGACAAAATATCCGACCGGATATATTGCATGTCGATTAATTTTTTCACAATTTCATCGCGATCAAATTTTTCTCTTATTTTAATTTCCAACGAAATATCCCGATAATATTCCGGACTCCCCAAACCATAAATGCAGGAGACTGAAGCGCAAATAATCACATCCCGCCTTGAAAGCAAAGCGGAAGTAGCCGCATGGCGAAGCCGGTCAATTTCATCATTGATCTGAGCTTCTTTTTCAATATATGTGTCACTGGAAGCGATGTAGGCTTCCGGCTGATAATAATCATAATAACTCACAAAATATTCCACTGCATTTTTTGGAAAAAAAGTTCGAAATTCTTGGGCGAGTTGCGCTGCTAAAGTTTTGTTCGGCGCGATAACCAAAGTCGGTTTCTGCACTTTTTCAATCACATTCGCAATCGTAAAAGTCTTGCCTGATCCCGTCACGCCCAAAAGCGTCTGGAATTTTTTTCCAGCCTTTAATCCTTCCGTCAGCTTTTTAATCGCTTTCGGCTGATCACCCTCCGGCTTGAATTTTGAATTAATTTTAAATTTCATACCTATATACTCCCTCAATTTTAAAATTTTGTCTAATAGAAAAGCCGTAAGGTAAGACCATACGGCTTTAGTTTTATAACATTGAAATTTAGAGTTAGGACTTATGAGCTAACCCGGCATGGGCCATAGCTCTTGCTGTGACGCCAGCGATGTTGAGATATCCTTGCGAATCTTCATGATTGAATTCTCCAATTTTTTCCATTGAAGATCGTTCGGGATCATAAAGGCTGTGTCTGGCGTCGGCTGATGCGAAAAAAATATTGCCTTTATATAACTTGAAAACAACAACTCCCGTTACCATTTTGGCAATATTTTCCGTTACAGCCAGCAGGTCGCTTGCTAACGGACTAAACCATTCACCCTCATAAACTACATCGGCAAGTTTTCGGGAAATAATTTCAAAAGACTTTCGCCTTTCCCGATCCAAAATGAGTTCGAGCATTTTGGCATACGCTCTGCCGAGAAGCGTTACGCCCGGTGCTTCATAAATTCCCCGAGACTTGATGCCAACACGCCGGTTCTCAACCACATCCAGAATACCAACTCCATTGCGACCAGCAATTTTGTTAAGCTCCAGAAAAATATTAACAAGATCAAGGCCATGACCATTAATGCCTACGGGGACACCGTTTTCAAAAACGATTAATACAGTTTCTTCCTTGTCCGGGGCATCTTTTGGATGAACGCACATGATAAAGTTGACAAAATCGGTGGGTGTGTTCAAAAATTCCAGCTTACCAGCTTCATGGGTAAGACCGCACAAATTAGAGTCCGTGCTGTAAGGTTTTTTGATAGTGGTGCTAACCTCGAGACAATGATTTTGGCAATACTCAATCATCTCCCGCCGGCCGCCGAATTCTTTTAAAAAATCACGCTTACGCCACGGGGCATAAATCTGAATTTTCGGATCGAGCATTGCAAATCCAAGTTCGAAACGAACTTGGTCGTTTCCACGGCCGGTAGCTCCATGGACGACGGTTTTAATTTCTCTTTTTTGAATTTCCGATAAGGCCACAGACACAGCAGACATTCTGGCAATGCCCGTCGTATTCCAGTACCCGCCTTCGTGAAATGCCTGAGCATGGATAACTTTCATTGCGTCTTTCGCCAACCTGTTTTTTCCATCAATTAAGATAGCTTCTTCGGCTCCAGCCGCTTTCATTCTCCGCGGGATATCTTCCATATCGCTTTCGTCCGGCTGGCCAAGGTCAACGGTTAAGGCCAGAACTCGAACTCCCCTGGAAGACAACCATTTAACAATTGTTGTTGAATCAAGGCCACCAGATACAAGCGCGACCACCCATTTGCCGACAAGATCTTTCCAAGTTTCCATGTGCCACCTCTCCTTTTTTGGTTGATAAAATGTACAAACAATTAGTTCTCCTTTGCCTAATTGATATTGAAGTTTATAATGAAAAGTTTATAAAGTCAACTCCAATTTACATCTTACCCCTTATCCGCTATAATTAGAATGTTATGAAAAAGACAAGGTCAGAAAAAAGAGAAAAGAAGAAAAAGCTGAAAATGAAAGTTTCCGGCAAAAGCGTGTTTCAAATAAAGAAAATCATAGTTAAAAAGTCGAATTGACTAATAATATAACTTTTGATATCATAATATGAAGTTGGTTTCAAAATTAATAATCAGAATATTGGCTAATTGTGCCGCTATTTTAGCGGCTGATTATCTCGTTCCAGGCTTTGTCTTTAACGGAAATTGGCAGGATCTCGTCATTGCCGGAGCGATTCTCGGGATCGTCAACTCATTCATAAGACCGGTTGTGAAGCTCATAACTTTCCCACTGATTCTTCTGACTTTGGGACTATTCACAATAGTCATAAACATCGTCCTTTTCATTCTAGCCATCAATTTCATCCCCTCACTTTCCGTCCATGGATTTTCTGCCATCGTTTGGGGAATAATCGTAATTAGTCTTGTAAATTATATATTACTATCAATTTTTGACACAAAAGAATAATATGCTAAAAATTATAAACATTGCAGAAATAATCATCTCCGTATTGCTCGTTATCTCCATTCTCCTCCAAAACCGCGGAGCGGGACTTTCTGGAACATTCGGCGGAGGATTTGGCGGATACCACACTAAACGAGGTTTTGAAAAATTCCTAGTAACTTTTTCCGTAGTGCTGGCCGGATTATTTATTATCTTAGCTATTGCCAATCTCATTTTAGCAAAATGACAATTAATAATTTTAGTTAAAACATATTAGCGATTTTATTAATAGAAAAAATAATTGGCCAAAAATCAGTGAATGGCCAAAAATCGTCCAAGTTCTAAGTTTCAAAGAAAAACTTCTTTTTTATTTTTTCCTATTATTATTTGTCGGCTCTATCATTAGTTCGGGAGTCGTTTTTTATTATTCCAAAACTAAAGCTATTCCAAATTATGGCGGAGAATATATTGAAGGCATCGTCGGCCAGCCCCTTTATATCAATCCTTTGCTTTCGCCGTCCAATGAAACGGACGCTGATTTAGTTCAATTGATTTATTCTTCTCTTTTCAAATATGACGGCGCGGGAAATGCCATTCCGGATTTGGCGGAAAGTTATGATTTAAGCGAAGATAAACTAACTTATACCGTGCATCTTCGAAAAAATGTCCGCTGGCACGATGGAGAATCATTCAATGCAGACGATGTAATTTTTACGATCAATTTGATTTCCAACCCAGCTTACAAAAGTCCGCTTCGGGGAAGTTGGCAAGGTATTGAAACAAACCTAATTGATGATTCCACTATTGAGTTTAGAATAAAAACTCCTTTTGTTGGATTTCTGAATGATCTGACTTTTGGAATTTTACCCAAGCATCTTTGGGACGCCTCCGCGCCGGAAAATTTCAGTTTGAACTCTTTGAATTTGCGCCCAATCGGCACCGGACCATATAAATACAGCGCTATTCAAAAAGATTCTAAAGATAATATTCTTTCCTATAAATTAGTTTCCAATCCGGATTATTTTTCCGGCCGACCATATATTTCAAAAATGACTTTCAATTTTTATCTGGACGAAGAATCGGCTATAAGTGCCCTAAACCGCAAAGAAATCATGGGGATAAGCATTGCTTCTTCGGATAATATCAAAAGTATAAAAAATCAAAAAACAGTCGCCATTCATAAAGTGGAAATTCCCCGCTATTTTGCGGTTTTTCTCAATCAAACAAAAAGCGTTTCCTTGGCCAGTGATGAAGTGAGAGAAGCGCTAAGCTATGCCACTGATCGAAAAGAAATTGTTGAAAAAGTTTTAGGCGGATTAGGTCAGGAAGTCTATTCTCCTTTTCTTCCTTATATGATTGGCTACCGTGCTGATGCAAATGAACCAGGTTTCGATTTGGAAAAAGCCAACAAAATTTTGGAAGAAAAAAATTGGAAAAAAACAGATGAGGGATGGCGAGAAAAAGATGGGACAAAATTGGAAATTAATTTAGTCACCACTGATTGGGAAGAACTAACCAAGACCGCGGAAATTCTAAAAACCCAATGGGAGAAAGCCGGCATCAAAGTAAATATAAATTCCTATACCATTTCCGATGTCCAGGAAAATTATATCCGACCGCGCGAATATGAGGCTTTGCTTTTTGGCCAAGCCATTGGTGCTGACCCTGATCCATATTATTTCTGGCACTCGGACAACAAAAAAGATCCCGGCCTCAATCTTTCACTTTTTGGCAGTAGCGATTCTGATAAATTAATCGATGCGGGCCGAATAGAATTTGATAATGAAAAAAGAGCGCAAAACTATACAGACTTTCAAAAACTTGTTTCCAAAGAAATCCCGGCTATTTTTCTCTATAGCCCAAACTATCTTTACCCGGTCAACCAGCGCGTCAAAGGCATAAATATTGAAACTCTAATCTCACCTTCCAATCGTTTTAGCGAAGCTAATCTTTGGTATATAAAAACAAAAAGGATAAAAAAATAATTTTAAAAATATGCAAATTAATTTTGAATTTGTGCCCAAGCACTATGCCGCGCGAGAACATGAAGAAATGAAAGATGTGCTGATGGATCCAAATGGGATTGGTCCAGCGATTCACTATTATATGATTCGTGGCGGAGTGGAACAAAAAAATGTTACTGTTTGGGAACCAGGAACTATTTCAGGGGAATATATAAAAACTTATGGCCACTATCATGTCGGGCAGTTAGAAGAAGATTACGATATTTTATTTGGAGAAGGCATTGCACTTCTGCAAAAATTATCCGTCGATGAAAATGGAAATATGATTGCCGACTGCGTCGAAGAATTCAAAGCGATTATAACAAAGCCGGGAGACAAAATTCATATGGGGCCAGGTTATGGGCATTTACTCGTCAATACCGGTTTGACTTATTTCATCACCGCTGATACCAGCCCAGTCAACTTTGATGAAAAAAATCCAGTTGATTTTCCAGGACACGCTGACTATGAACCAGTAAAAAAGATGCGTGGCTTTGCTTATTATGTCATTGAAAATAACGGCAAGCCCGCTCTCAAAAGAAATCCTAATTACAAAAAAATCTTAAACGAAGATTTAGGCGGATTGGAAATAATTGGTTAATTTAATCATCTTTTGGCCTTGCTTCCCAGAAGCTAAAAGCTAAAAGCTAAAAGCTAGTTATGTACAGCGTCATCCTCTGCGGCGGATCAGGAACTCGCCTCTGGCCACTAAGCCGGAAAAATTTCCCCAAACAATTTCTAAAACTTATAAGCAATCATTCCCTTCTTCAGGAAACTTATCTTCGAATGAGAAAATTAATGCCCGCTGACCATATTTTTTTCATTACCAATTATGAAAGTTATTTTAATGTTGTTAATCAAATCAAAGAAATTGAGAGCGGAAATTTCAATGAAAAAAGAGTAATCACGGAACCAATAAGCCTCAACACTGCTCCAGCTATCGCTCTTTCTGTAAAATATCTTGAAGAAAAATTTAAAGTAAAGAAAGACGATCCAATCCTTTTTCTTCCTTCTGATCATTATATTGGAAATTTAGAAAAATATGTTGAGGTTCTCAAAAATGCTTTTCAAAATGTTGGAGATAAAATTGGCACCATCGGTATCACGCCAAACAAACCGGAAACCGGTTACGGTTATATCAAAAAGGGAGAAAAAAAAGAAAATTATTTTGAAGTTTTAGAATTTAGCGAAAAACCCAATGAAGACACAGCTAAAAAATACCTCGAAAGCGGAAATTATGTCTGGAACGCCGGAAATTATATGTTCACGCCAGAAGCTTTTTGGCGAGAAGCTAAATTATATTCAAAAGAAATTTTTGATTTAGGAGCAAAAACATTTGATGAATTTTTGAAAAATTTTTCAACTCTTCCGGCTATTTCTATTGACTATGCCATTTCAGAAAAATCTAAAAATATCATCACCTTTGAGGGAGATTTTGGTTGGAGCGATATTGGATCATTTGAAAATCTAGCTGAAATAAAAAATAAAGATGAAAATACAAGGACTGTTGAAATTGACAGTGAAAATATTTATGCCCTTAGCGCTGGCGGAAAATTAATTGCCACGGTTGGCGTCAAAGATCTTGTCATTGTGGAAAATACCGATAGCATTTTGATTCATAAAAAAGGACGCGGGCAAGATGTAAAAAAAGTTGTGGATTATCTCAAGGAAAATAAAATGCCGGAAGTCGAACATAATATGATTGTCCACCGCCCTTGGGGAAAATACGAAGTTCTAATTGATGATCCTGAGCATAAAGTAAAAAAAATTACAGTCTATCCTAAAGGTAAATTAAGCTTACAACATCATAATCGCCGAGCGGAACACTGGGTAGTAATTCAAGGAATTGCCAAAATAACCAATGGCGAAAAAGAAATTGAACTTGGAAAAAATGAAAGCACCTTTATCCCTGTTGGCAACAAGCATAGATTAGAAAACCCGGGAGAAACTAATTTGGAATTAATTGAAGTTCAAACTGGTGATTACTTTGGCGAAGACGACATTATTCGCCATGAAGATATTTATAAAAGAGCTTGATTTAAGCCAAAATTAGCTGATTTTAGGAATTTGCCCTTGACAATTCTCTGGTTTGGAGTATAATAGTATGATATTATAAACTTGCTTAGATTTCTTTTATACATTTCTTGAATTCTTCACTTAGTTTTCAAAAATCTAATTTTTGTCTTTTTTTTCGTTTTTTATATTTTATATATTATTTTTTGCTAGTTTATTTTATTTATTCGTATTTAATACGAATTCTTTAATCATTAATAATTAATTAAGCTCATTTAATATGAGCAGTTTATTCTTAACTTTATGTTTAGTAGAATTTCCAGCCTAGCTGTTTCAGCCAAGCCGGATCAAAAAACAATTCAAACAAAAGCTTTCGTAGAAAGAAAGCTTCAAATCCAAAGAGGCAATGCCCGCCATAATTTGCGGGTTATCCCTTTGGGAGGCCTTGAAGAAATCGGACGCAATATGACCGTTTTTGAATATGGCCAGGATATTATAATCGTCGATATGGGACTTCAGTTTCCAGATGAAGATATGCCAGGAATTGATTATCTCATTCCTGATGTTAGTTATCTTCGGGGCAAAGAAAAAAATATCCGCGGAATAATTATTACCCACGGGCATTACGACCACATTGGTGCCATTCCCCATTTGATGGAAAAAATCGGCAACCCGCCGATCTATATGGCCGAGCTTACTCGTGGAATAGTTGTAAAAAGACAGGAAGATTATAAAGACAAAGCACCTCTAAATATTCGTATTGTCAAAAAAATAGACCGCATTCGATTAGGATCATTCAGCGTGGAATTTTTCCATGTTAATCATACCATTCCGGATGCTATTGGACTCTCTATTTCCACTCCGGTTGGAACAATTGTTCACACTGGTGATTTTAAATTTGACCATTCTCCCGTTTCCGATGCACCGGCTGACATCGCAAAAATTGCACGCTTGGGAGATGAAAATATTTTGGCACTTATGAGTGATTCTACATCTGCAATGACTCCCGGTTATTCACTTTCAGAATCGCATATTGCCAAAACACTCGATGAAGTTTTTGAAAAAAATCAGCAAGACCGTTTGATTTTTGCCACTTTTTCTTCTCTTATCAGCCGTATTCAATCTATTATGCTAGCAGCCGAAAAAAATGGAAGAAAAGTAGCGGTGGATGGATATTCTATGAAAACCAATGTAGAAATTGCGAGAACATTGGGGTATCTGCAAATTAAAAAAACTACCCTGATTCCAATAAACAAAGTTAATGAATATCCGGATAATAAGGTGGCGATTTTATGCACCGGCTCTCAAGGCGAATCAAACGCAGTTTTGATGCGAATTGTAAATGGCGAACACCGTTTTGTGAAAGTCCACAAAAATGATATCTTTGTGCTTTCTTCTTCGGTCATTCCTGGAAATGAAAGGACAGTACAGTCTATCATGGATACTATCTATCGCCATGATGCCAAAGTTATAAACTATGAAATGATGGATGTGCACGCGGGAGGACATGCTCGGCAAGAAGATCTCAAAATGATGATTAATCTAATTCGGCCGAAGTATCTTATCCCGATCCACGGAAATTATTATATGTTGAAACTTCATGGCGAACTCGGCGTATCAGTCGGCATGGATCCGAAAAATATTCTGATTGGAGAAAACGGACGCGTGATTGAATTTGATTATCGCGGAAACGGCAAAGTGACTATGGAAAAATTAAATATTTCGAATGTTATGGTGGATGGGCTCGGCGTCGGCGACATCGGGCAAGTAGTCCTTAGGGACCGCCAGCTTCTCGCCAAAGACGGAATGTTTGTGATCACTGTGATCATCGACGGCCAGACGAAAAAAATTGTTGGAAAGCCTCAAGTGACTTCTCGCGGATTTATTTTCGTCAAAGAAAATTTTGATCTCGTTAACGCCACCAAGAAAAAAGTGGAAGAAGTAATTTATTCCAAGATATCCCCTACTGGCGCGACTAACTGGGATTATGTAAAAAATAATATCCGCGAAGTCGTTGGACAATTCTTATTCACCAAAACCCAACGGCGACCAATGGTGCTACCAGTAATAATAGAAGTGTAATTGTAGAGAGCGCATATATGCGCTCTCTTTTATTTTATTATATTTTTTCAGCCTATTTCGGCGACGGCACAAATTGAAGTTTGCGAGCGTAAAAAATTTACTCATTATTATCCTTAGAGGAGTTTAGTAAATTTAGCAAGCAAACTGAAAATTTGTCGGAGACGAAATTAGGCTGAGAGCTCTTTTTGCTACTTTTTCTCGCGGAGAGAAAAAGTAGAATGTGAATTTGCGTCTGCTCTTTTTGTTTGGTATTATTAATTTATCTAAAATAATTCAAGCCAAGGGGGCGAAAAATATGGACAAAATAAAAGATAAATTAAGCGTAAAAAGATACTTCCTTTATTTGTGCCGTTGGCAATTATCTACGCCAATTATGGCTCCAGTCACCTATTATCTCGGTGCAACAGTTGAGGGCGCTGTAGCAGCCAATTTAGTCGGCGGACTCATTTTCTTTTGGATTGATAAATTTATTTTTAGCTCCGACCGAAAAGATCTTTTCAAAAAATATGTCCTCTATCTTGGGAGATGGCAAATGACTTCCGTTACGCTCTACCCTTGTATGCTTTTGTTTGGTTCAGAACTAAAAGGAATAATTATCGCAAACTTTATCGGCGGACTAATTTTTTTCTGGGTTGATAAGTATATTTTTTCTGACAAAATCTATCCGACTTATTGGGATGTTTTGGAAGAAACGACTTGTTTTGACTGCGGAAAAATCGGTCGAGGTTATCGAATAATTAAGGCGAAAAATTATGACCGAAGAAAAGATGTCGCGCCCGAATACCGCTGTGAGCAATGTTCCAAGAAAAAAACCGAGGAATTGAGGCTTCGAGGCATTGAAGTATAAATCACTAAAAATAATTTTATGAAACAACGAATTTTTTCCGGCATTCAGCCTTCAGGCAATCTTCATTTGGGCAATTATTTAGGTGCAATTAAAAATTGGGTTAAGCTTCAAGATGAATACGACTCAATTTTTTGCGTCGTGGATATGCATGCAATCACCGTTCCGCAAAATCCCCAAGATTTACGCCAAAGGACGATTGAAGTGGCAAAAGTTTATTTAGCTTCTGGCATAGACCCAAAAAAATCAGCAATGTTTATCCAATCGCAAGTTTCAGAACACGCCGAACTGACTTGGATTTTGAATACAATTGCAAAAAATGGCGACTTAACAAAAATGACACAGTTTAAAGACAAGGCTGGTTTACAGTTTGACCTTGAAGATTTTGAAAAATCATTAGAAGAATTACAAAATCAAACATTTGAATACAAAAATAGAAAAGAGATTAAAGAACTTGATAAAAATACAGCTATTAAACTAGCCAGGGATGTGGCTTTTGAAACTTCACGAAAATTTATCCATGACTTTATTATTAAATTTAATTCTGCAAAAATTGGACTTTTTGGTTACCCTGTTCTTATGGCTTCCGATATTTTGCTTTATAATACAAATTTAGTTCCGGTTGGAAAGGATCAATTACAGCATATTGAATTAACCAGAGAATTAGCTAATCGATTTAATAAAAAATTCGGCGAAACTTTTGTAGTTCCCAAAGCCTACACAACACAAGAAAGCGAAAACATTATGGGGCTTGATGATCCGACTAAAAAAATGTCCAAGTCTGCCAAATCGGAATATAACTACATCGCACTAACTGACGATGAAGAAACAGTTCGAAGAAAAATTAAAAAAGCCGTCACTGACAGCGGATCAGAAATTGTTTACAGCGATTCAAAACCAGCTTTAAAAAATCTTATTAACATCTATTCTTTAATCGCGGATATTTCTATTAAGGATGTTGAAAAAAAATTCCAGAAAAAAAATTACGCGGATTTTAAAGCGGATTTAGCGGAAGTTATTATCGCTTTTCTAAAACCTCTTCAAGAAAAAATGGCAAAACTAACCGACGAAAAAGTTCTGAAAATCCTAGAAAACGGGGCAAAAAAAGTTCGACCAATCGCTACAAAAAAACTTCAAGAAGTTAAAGAAAAAATTGGGTTTATTAATTAAAATTTTATGTCATTTGAAGTTGATGATTTTTTACCTACCAACCCCGACCTTCCAACATATGGGCTAAATATTGCTTTCGCTTGGCCATTGCCTGAAAATTTGAGAAAGGCTTATGAAAAACTATACAAAGAGCTCTCCTATTTTGGAGATAATGTTTATGTATATCCGTATGAAAAAACGCATACAACTGTAATGACCTTGGTAAATTTTAAAAATCATCAGAATCCAAGCAATGAAGAAATTCAAAAAATAAAAAAAATAATACCTGCTATTATTTCTATAGTTTCTGAAGTACTCCTAAGAGAAAGAATAAAACCCTTCAAAATAAACATAGGGTCTCCAATCCTTTCCAAGCGTGCTGCATATTTACCAATTTCTAACCCAACAGGTGAAATTTTTTTACTAAGGAAGAAAGTTGCACAAATTTTAGAAAAAAAACTTTCTTTGAAAGTTGAATATAACAAAGATTTTATTCATTCAACAATTATGCGCTTTTATAAGATTCCGTCTGATACAAAAAAATTTATAAATAAATTTGAATCAATCGCAAAGGATAATCAAATAGGATCAGCCACTATCAATGAATTGCTGTTAACATCAGAAACAATGCCCTATATGAGAAACGGTGAGAAAATACATGTATTTTCTCTCTGAGTCTATTTCTTCATTTCAGCCAACTTATTTAAAACTTCTTCTGTCATTTTTTTCGATTTTTCTAAACTCCCTGTTTCACAATAAACTCGTAGTTCTGGCGAATTTCCCGAAGGTCTAACATGAAGAATTTCGCCACTTGATAAAAACATTCGTGCACCATCAAGAAAATTAATTTCTTCTATCTCTGAAACCAGCCCAAATATTTTTTGCGCTGTTTTTTTAGCTGTTAAATCTCCGGCAGAAATTTTTTTCAAAATTTCCTGTCCTTTTTCCGTAGGAAAACCCTTAATACTTTGACTATAAACAAAACGCTGTGGGAAAAGTCTCACTAACTTTGAAAGCGGTAAATTCTTTTTTTTGGCCAATGCTAGCGCGCTAAGAATTGGTAGCATCGAATCGCGCGTTGGCAATGCCCGCAGTTCACACCCATTTAGTTTCAAGTTAGTCTGTAAAAGATATCCGCCGTTCGCTTCATAAGAGCCTACCCTTCTGAATCCTTTTTTCTCATCATTTTGCATTGCTTCAACCACATAAGGCGAACCAATTTTTGTTCTGTTTATTTTTCTAAAAAGTTTGCTTTTTTCCAGCGCCGTCGTGCAGCTGGCCGTTGCAGAAACTGAATCTGCTTTCAAATATGCAGAAGTAATTACGCCCAAAAAATCACCGCGGATAAAAGTTCCTGTCTCATCAAATAACATCGGCCGATCGCTATCACCATCGGCTGATAGAATTGCATCGGCTTTATATTTTTTCACCCAAGTCTGGGCTTTTTTCAAATAAATTTCCTGGATTGCCTCCGTGTCAATCGGAATAAATTTTTCTGAGCGTTCAACTTTTATCACCACGGCTCCTAGTTTTTTCAGCGCACTGGCCATAATATCGCGGATCACAGCCGAATGTTGGAAAACAACAATTCGCTTGCCTTTTAACAAATTCTTTGGAAAAAATTTCAAATATCTTTCAATATATTCCGTTTCAGCTTTTTTATTTAATTTTGGCAGAGAAATATTTTTTTTCAGCGTTCCTTTCTTGTCGAATAATTGATTAAATTTTTCGTTGTTTGCTATTTTCTGATGTTTTGCTGTGATTATCTGCTCATCTTTTTTTAATATTTCTGCCGTTGGCAGATTAAATTTTATTCCATTCCTATCGTACGGGATATGACTTCCGGTTACCATGATACTTGGTATTTTTCTTTGAAAAGCATAGAAAGAAACTGTTGGAGTAGGAATAATTCCGCAATAATCAATCTGAAAGCCGAAATCCTTAATCGCTGCCACGCAAGCTTTCAAAATTCTCGGCGTGCTTGGACGAAAATCTCCAGCGATAGAAACAGTGCAATTTTTTTTGACTAATTTTAAATCTTGGAGATATTCCAAAAAAGCTATTGTATATAAATAACATTCTTTGTCAGTTAGCTCCTCTACTAATCCGCGAAGCCCGCTTGTGCCAAATTTTAACATATTGTTTTAGTTATATACTACTTTTAATTTCGGAAATTATTTCCTCCTTTTTTTCGTCATATAATTCTTTTTTGTTTGCTTCAAAATTAAGCCTGATAACTGGTTCCGATTGAGATTTTCGAAGATTAAACCACCAATCTTTGAATATTACGCTTAGCCCATCTACTTCTAAAATTTCTGCTCCTTCTTTAGAATATTTTTCTCTTAATCTGCCAATCACTTCATCAGCTTTTTGCATATTTGGCATTTCAAAATTCGTTTCATCCATTACAAAATATTTTTTTCTAAAATCTTCTATTATTCCATCGATTGGCTCTTCCTTAACACTAATAGCTTGCAAAAAAGTCAGCGCTGACATAATACCATCATCCGCTTCATGTAATTCTGGAAAAACATAATGACCGGAAGTTTCCCCTCCGATAATAACATCAGGATCATTTTGCATTTTTAATTTTATTGGAATAGTCCAACACTCTGAAACCATGACACTTCCTCCGACTTTTCCCACCCAATCATGTACAATAGTGGAGGTTCTAGTTTCAATTACAACTTTCTTTTTCGAAGAATTCTTAACCCTATATTCGGCAAGAATAGCCATCAAAAGGCTATAATCAAGAAGCTTGCCGTTTCTATCTATAACACACACCCTATCAGCATCACCATCAAACATAAATCCCAAATCAGCTTTTTCTGCGATTACTTTTTCTTTGAGCTTTTCCCTATTCTCCGGAAGCTTCGGATTAGTTTCATGATTAGGAAAATTTCCATCCAATTCGGTAAATATAGGAACAATATTTATGCCTAAGCCGGAAAAAACTTTTTCGATATAGAGTCCTGCCATGCCATTCCCAGCATCCATAACAACTTTTAGCGGTTTTATTTTTTCTTTAATTGAATTTTTTACTACTTGAACATAATTATTTGTAGGATCTTCTTCTGTTATCGATCCTTTGGTGCCAGAAATTGGCGATTGTTCTCCCATTACTATTTTTTTAAGTTCCAAAATCTGTTCTTTAGTTAATGGAACATTTTTGCCGAAAACCATTTTAAAACCATTATTTTCTTTGCTGGCGTGCGAAGCAGTCACCATTATTCCGCTATATTCAGATTCTCCAACAGTATAATAGAAGCAAGAGGTGCTACAAAGACCAATATCAATAACATTTACACCTTGGTCTGCTATGCCTTTTATAAGGTTCTCCGCTAAAGAAGGCGAAGAAAGTCGTGTGTCGCGTCCAACGATAATCGATTCACTTTTTGCGTAATTTGCAAAACTCTGCCCAATTTTATAGGCTATTTCTTCATTTAGCTCCGTTGGATACACACCCCGAATGTCATAAGCCTTAAAAATGCCAGGATTTATTGGTTTTTCCATATTATTAATTTAAATATTAATTTTATTTAGCTCAATTTTTGATTTCCAAAAAAAATATCCCACCACTCCAAAAGTTGAAAGAGGAGAAACCCAACTCGGAACTTTGATTCCAAAACTATCCATAAGCATAATTATTCCTAAAAATAAAATTGAATACATTGCACCATTTTTGAGATATATATATTTTTTTATTCTATCGATATTCCCAACCGTAAATTGTCTTAGGACTATAGCGCCCAGGCCATTTCCCAAAATTATAAGAGGCACGGATAAGGTAAAAGCAAAAGCTCCCAAAACTCCATCAATTGAAAAAGTGGCATCAATTACTTCCAAATATAAAATTTTGCTTATATCCGATAGATTTCGAGTATTATCCAATAATTCTTTTTCTCTCTGTTCCGCGTTTTGTTTGAATCCATGAGTTATAAAAAAAGCAGTAGATCCAACCACTGTCCCAAAGGCCATAAGAGGATTAATTTTTGAAGCAAACCAAACAATAGTAGCAAGCAAAATTGATACGACCGCATAAAACCAAATGCCTTGTGAGTGAAAAAATCTTTCTCCTTTTAGCCCATAGTTTTTCGGTTCAATAAAAAGCCAATGAAAAAATAGAAAAATCAAGAAAGTTCCACCGCCAGCCAAAAGAATCGGGGAAGACATCTCAATCGCTTCAATAATTTTAGGATCATTGCTAAAAGTAGCAGTTAGCGATCCCAAAAATCCTAAACTCGGATTGGCTGCCCAAACAATGACCCAGGGTAAAAATCCCCGAACAATAAAAACTGCGAATAAGAGCCCCCAAAACAAAAACCACCTTCTGGCTTTTTTCCCCATAGTAGACAGAACTTCCGCGTTGACAATGGCGTTGTCAATACTACTAATTATCTCAAACAGACTTAATCCTAAAACTGTGAAAATCATTAACGATAAATTCATATTTCTTTAGAAATAGCTTTTATACTAATATATTAGCACAAATTTTGCCCAAATCAAAAATCCCTTTTTAGGGGGATTTTTGAGTAAAAAAGCTACTTTATCAAATTATCTATTGGTAGCAGTCATTTTCGAAGCAACCGTTTGCACATCGATTATGTCAATTTTCCCATCATCGTTTAAGTTGCAATCAAAATTTCTATTTCTTTCTCCCTTGCAACACCCATAAACTGAACCGCAATCAGTATTCCAACTTGCTTTAACTATTTCCAAATCCCTCGAGTCTGTTCTGCCGTCTCGATTTATATCCGCAGTATTATTATTTGGATATGGAGTAGCTATTTTCGAAGCCACTGTCTGCACATCCACTATGTCAATTTTCCCATCGTCGTTTAAATTGCAATCGAAATTTTTATTTCTTTCGCCTTTGCAACAACCGTAAGTAGAACTGCAATTAGTATTCCAGCTATCCTTAACTATTTCTACATCATCCATATCCGTTTTGCCATCGCGATTTATATCCGCAGTATTACTATTTGGATATGGAGTGGTTACTGCTATCTTCGAAGCAACAGTTTGCACATCCACTATGTCAATTTTACCATCATCGTTTAAATTACAATCAAAGTCCTTATTGACATCGCCTTTGCAACAGCCATAAGCATCTTCACAGCTTGTATTCCAATTTGCTTTGACTATCTCCAAATCTGCCATATCGATTTTTCCGTCTCGATTTATATCCGCAGTATTGTTATTAGTATATGGAGTTCCGCCTGTCATTACTGTCGCCGCCATTATTCCACCTGTTCCAATTATTGCTATAGCCAACGCCACCACAGTTCCAGTTTTAACTTTTGTTTTTGTGATTGTTTGAGACATATTATAAAATTAATAATTACATTTAACCTCTAAATTATAGCACCTTTCGCAATAATAGTTATCCACAGCCTAACTCTTAACTTCCTTATATTCCTCCGCTATCTTTTTGACATCCTCGACCTTTACTTCAGGAATTATTTTGCACTTTTTTGATTTTTTATTCTTGCCAACGCATTCCATTCTAGCCTTGCTCGATGCTTCATCCATAAGATCTATCGCTTTGTCCGGAAAAGACCGGCCAGGAAGCATTTTCTCTGATTGCTCTATGCAAGAAGCGAGAACTTTCTCTGAAATTCTAACATTATGAAAAGCTTCGTATTTTGTTTTTACTCCCTTGAGTATTTCTAAAGTCTCCTTTTTACTTGGTTCATTCACAAAAATCGGCTGCATTCTTCTCTTGAAAGCCAAGTCAACATGGAAATATTGGTCATATTCTTCTTTGGTCGTTGCCCCCACTATTTGAAGCTCTCCTCTGGCCATCGCCGGCTTGAAAATATCGCCGACTGAAACAGATTCGCCCGAGCTTTCCGCTTGGATAAGATTGTGAATTTCATCAATAAAAAGAATTATATTTCTTTTTGATTTGGATATTTCTTCCGTAAGTTTTCGCACTCTTTCTTCAAATTCACCCCGATATTTTGTCCCAGCCAAAAGCGCGTTAAGATCAAGCATCAAAACTCTTTTTCCAAAAAGACTAGGCGGAACATTTTTTGCAAAAACATTATGCGCCAATCCTTCAACAATCGCAGTTTTTCCCACTCCGGCCTCGCCGATAAGCACAGCATTATTTTTTGTCCTTCGGCTTAGGACCATTATCAAATGATTTATTTCTTTTTGTCGGCCGACCACTGGATCAAGTTCATTCCTTCTGGCCGATTCCGTAATATCCTTGGAAAAACTATTTATAATCGGCGTAGAAACAAATAAACTGGAAGATTTATTTCTCGAAAATTTAAATACCAAATAGCCTAAAATAATAATTCCTGCTATAGCTAGAAAAGAGATGGGATCAAAATGCCCGGAAAATATATTCATTCTTTTTATTTTTATTTATTATTTAATTTTATTATACCACAAAAAATTGGATTTTTGAATTACCAGCCTCCTCCGCCTCCGCCACCTCCGCCACCTCCTGATCCTCCTCCGCCACCAGCGCCAGAACCAGATGAAGAAGTGTTGGAACTTACGCTAGAAGATATACTGTTCAATTTTGAAGTAAAACTGTCCGTATCAAAAGAAGCTAAATTGCCTGCGCTTCCAACATACCAGACCGGATGATAATTTTTGAAATAATCTGCTCCATATATTTCTTCCATTTTCTTTGCCCACTCCTTGGCAATGCCGAAAACTATGGCATAGGGCAGAAATTTTTCAAAAATATTTTCTTTTTCATAAAACTTTTGGCGGTATTTTTCCGCCGTTTCCATATATAATTTGAAGCCTTTTATCTTCCAATTCAGTTCCGCACCCATCGGTGTTCGTTTCGCCATAAAAAGACCAAAAATAAACAAAATCAGTCCTGATAATCCAACACCGGACCCCCAATAGATACTCACAAAAAATAAAAAGAAACTCACAATAAAACTAACGATTGCCAAAACGATAAAGCCTATCTTATAATTCAATCCTCTCTTGGTAATCCAGCCTCTGTCAATTATGTCTTTTTCCGCCCTCTCTTCTATTTGGCTTAATTTTTCGTTAAAATTGTTTTTGAGTGAAGAAAGTTCGATAGATTTTCTCCCCCCAAGCATCTTTTTTAGAATTAAATTTTCAATTGCATCCTTATTGCTTGTTTCATAATCATCTTTTATGAGTTTTATTTTTATATCTTTTAATTTAAAAAAGGTGACTTTTTTTTCTGTTTCTTCGATAATTATTATTTTTTTGACTGCCAAATTGATAATTGCCGCTGAAATAAATTCATTACTGAAAGATCCGTTATCCATCACCATCCCCATTTGAATCGGCGTAATATTTTCAGGAATTCCAAATTCCGGAATTATTGTCTTTTTTATGCGAGGATCTTTTCCATATTTTACCCAAGTTTTAAAACAAAAGAAAAATATTAAAATTGGCAAAAAAACTGCCAAAATCCAATGCCATTTTTCCCAAAATGGTGGCTCATAAGGAATGAAGATGTTTTTTGGAAAAGTGACAGAGACGGTCACTCCTTGGCGCTCGTATATTGTTCCGAGAGAATTAAATTCCAAAATATTTTTATCCGTCCATTTATACTCTGCCAAATTTTTATCTTTACTGTTAAGAATACCGGTATAATATTCCACTTGGCTATTTTTGTTGTCCACAACTTCTGGAAAAATAATTTTTACCTTAAATTTATCTATATCAATATCCCAAAAATTTCCAGTTAAATTCCAATACCATTCGTCAAATTGGGGATCATCAAATATTATCGCGTTTTCGATCTTATAAGTAATTTTGTAATAATTTACCCCATTCACTGTTTTGTCTGCATCTCCAATTTTCCAAGTAATCGTATTATTTGTAGTATCTTTTATTGTTTTATAATTTAATGATTTTCCATCAAAGTCAGTGATACTTATCAAACTCACGGGCATTTTCACCGTTTTTTTGGTTGTTTTCCAAGCAGTCGGCAAAACGCGAAAAATTCCATGCTTCCCCGGCAAATTCCCGCAATCCGCCGTTATCTTTTCGGTAATAAGTAGCGTCGAGTCTTCGTTTACTTTTATTTCCGACTCAAAATCCAGAATATACCAATCGGTGATGTTTTCACGAGCTTCGGAAAAAAACGGAATAAAAAGAAACAGGCTAAAAAACAATAGGCCTATTATTTTATTAATTTTTTTCATATTTATAAACCCTAATTTTTATGGCTTTATAATACCATATAAAATGATATACTTAAACTATGCCAATTTTTAATTTTCCTACTAAAAAAAACATCTCTATTTTAGCTCTTGGCGCTGAATCAGCCGGAAACTTTTCCGTTTTCAATAAAGGAAAAATTTATTTTTCCGAAGATTTTGGAGATTTGCTAGAAGAAAAAAACTGGAAAAAATTTCAGTCGGCAGTTTTGAAATATTTAAAAGATAATAAAATTAAGCCTGAAATAATTCTGACTGACCTTCACCCTCTTTTTAAAACTACCCTCTGGGGGAAAGAATTAGCCAAAAAATATGGCGCAAAACATATTCCAGTCCAGCATCATATATCCCACACTTTTTCTTCTGTCGGCGATAGCTTCCTTAAGACACCCGGTGTCTTGAGTTTTAGACACCGGGTGTCTAAAACTTTTTATGGGATTGCTTTAGACGGCACCGGTTTTGGAACTGATGAAAAAATTTGGGGTGGAGAAGTTTTTAAGGGGAAAATGTCCGCAAGACAAAAGGGGTTAAGTGTTGAAAGAATTGGCCATCTTGAAAATCAAATTATGATTGGTGGAGATTTAGCAATAAAAGAGCCAGCCAGAATGCTAATTAGTATTTTGAATAAGTTTTTAAGTAAAAAAGAAATTTATTCTTTCGTTAAAAAATATTATACCCAAAACGAATTTGAATTAATTTATAATCAGCTAGCGCAAAATTTCAATTGCCTTGAAACTTCCAGCGCTGGAAGAGTTTTGGACGCCGTTTCGATTCTTTTAGGATTTTGCGGCAATGCTAGAAAATACAAGCACGAACCAATTGATAAATTAGAAAAAAATTCAACAAAACCATATACAGATTTAAGGCCTAAAATAGATAATAACTGCGAATTACAAATTACTTACTTATTTAATTACTTAATAAATTACTTGCATAAACGGGATAGAAAACGCCTCGCCGCCACTGCCCAGTTATATATTGCTCAAGGTTTATATAAAATAATTGAATTAGCGCGTCATCCTGATCCGCCAACTGGCGGAGAAGGATCTGCCTACAAAAATCTCAAGCTTAATAATTGTCGCAAAACAAAAAGTATCACAAAGCAGATTCTTCACAGCACTTCGCTTGTTCAGAATGACGATGTTTTTATTTCCGGCGGCCTGACTAATAATAAAATAATTTCTTCTTTTTTGGAATCTAAGGGCGCTTATATAAACAAAAAAATCCCGCGTGGCGACGCCGGAATTTCTTTCGGACAATTGGTCTACTATTTATCTTCCTAACATTCGATGTTAGGAATAATTGCTACTACATATAGGCGAATGGTAGTAAAAATAAAACAAGGCGGGAACAATAATTTTACTTGTTCTCGCCTTGCGCAACTTGTCAGTGACCTATTTTTAATTTATCGCCCTCCTTTATGAGAGCACAGGTCTGATAAAAGAAAGAACTGCTTTCCAGTACCCGATTCATTGATTTTTTGAATTTTCTCATGTTGGGCAGTGTAATTAGAAAATCCACTTCTCCAACATGATTGAGATGGAAGAATGGGGACTCCCACCCATCAGCGGTTTTTTTCGCATAAATGAGATAACAACCACCTATGCGAACCCATTTGCACAGGACAAACCAGGTACTTCCCAATTTTAGCGAGAAAATGATTCCCGCCGTCAACGATACAACATATAGCAGTGCGAAGTCTAATGTTTTTGGTAACGACAACGAGTAGCCTAACCCCATAAGTAAAACTATCAGGGATAAACTACACCGAAAAAATACTGATATGCATTTTTGTGGTCCGGAGTATTTATTCACAACATACAGCGTTGTCGGAAATACATAAAATGCTACAGTACACAACATTAATACATCGGCAATTTCCGCAAGGGAAAATATTTTTAAAAAAATAAAATATCCGATATACAACGCGACAAACAGCATATCTCCCAGTTCATTTTTCCAATTTTTCATTATGTATGTTCTTCCCATGATCCACACCCTTTCTCTCATTTAGAATGAGAATTTTAAAGTACGACATCTGACCAGTGAAATACTGCTCGAAATCTCGAGTTAACCTGCGATCGCAGGATAAAATCAGATATCCTACTGTATCATACTTTTTATTATTTGTCAACAGATCCTTGGAATCAACTTCCCTCTTGGCACTTCGATTTTTTTTATGCTTCCTATTTTAGTTTTGAGCCAAACGCCGTTGCCTTTTTCAACTTCGCCGATAATCTTGGCGCCGGCATTATATTTTTGAAGAATTTTGATGACTTTTTGAGAATTATTTTTAGAAACTGTCGCCATAAATCGCCCTTCGGATGGGAAAGAAAATACATCTATGCCTAAGAGTTCTGAAATCGCAACAGTTTCTTTTTTAAACGGCAAAGTTTTTTCTTCCAAAATAAATTTAGTCTTAGATTTTTCTGACATTTCATTTAATACCGCCGCTGTTCCGCCTCGCGTTGGATCTTTCGCCGAAGTTAGAAATTTTTCCACGCTTTGAATTTCTCGAGTTAGTGACTGGCAATCGCTTTTTATTTTCGTTTGATAATTAAACCTTTTGGAAAGAAGCGCTACGGCATGTTCGCCTAAATCTCCGGAAGCTATAATTACATCTCCAACTTTCGCTCCATCATTAGAAATTATTTTTTTGGCAATCCCAACTCCGGAAGTTGTAATTTCAATTTTGTCTATTTTTCCTTTCTCTGTTACTTTCGTGTCCCCCGTCACGATTGGCACATTTTCTTTTTTAGAAATTTCTTGGATTGATTGAATTATTTTTCTCAAATCGCTTTCCGGAAATCCTTCTTCAATCACAATACTTAATGATAGCCCAATCGGACGCGCGCCCATAACAGAGAGGTCATTTATCGTCCCGCAAATAGCAATTTTGCCAATGTCCCCTCCTGAAAAAAATAATGGATCAATAATAAAAGCGTCCGTCGTGAAAACTAAATTATTTTGCTTCGTAGAGACGCAATTAATTGCGTCTCTACCTAAATCAAAAACTGCTCCATCATCTTTTGTATTTTTCCACTTTCCTTTGACACTCAAAACTTTTCTTATATTTGAAATAAGTTCTTCTGACTTTTTACCTCCTGCCCCCATTTCTAATTCAATTGTTTTATTCTCATCCATAACGATATTCTACATTACAACTTCCTTCTCTTGAAACCATGCAAGCTCCTTGCGGATTATCTGGCGTACAAACTTTTCTAAAAAGCGGACAATTTTTCGGCTCAATTATCCCTTGCAAAACTTCTCCACAATGACAAACACTAGGCTTGTTTTTTATATTTTTTTTAATTTTAGCAATCAATTCTCTGTGAATAAATTCAGCATCTTGGTTTTTATATTTCTTTTTAATTTTAAGTCCAGAATTTTTAATTTCTCCCAAGCCCCTCCATCTGGCATTTTTGGCTTCAAAAACTTTGGAAATTAATTTCTGCGCTTTTTTATTTCCTTCTTTTTGCACAAGTCTCGCATATTCATTTTCTACTTTTTTTTCTTTTTTGGTTATTTGATCTAATAGCATATCAATTGCTTTGATCACGTCCGTTGCGGAAAATCCGGCTACTACCTGGGGAATTTTAAATTTTTTATAAATCTCTGCACCGATTATCACACTCACATGTCCAGGATTAATAAAGCCGTCAATTTTAATTTTATTATTTCGTAGCAAGGCTCTCATCGCTGGCGGAAAAATTTTATGCGAAGAAAAAACCTTGAGACCATTTTGAATTCCCCAAGCCGTCATTGGCGCGGTTGTTTCAAAGCCAATTCCCCAAAATATTAAATCAGGATTTTTTTTAGAAATTTTTAAAGCTTCTGAAATATCATAAACAATATAAATTTCAGCTCCTTGTTGTCTGGCGTTTTCTAAACTTCCCAGATTTCCCGGGATATTAGCCGAATCGCCATAGCAGGCGATTGGAATGCCGGAAAGCGCAAGGCCAGTTATAATATCGACATCGCTTTGATCTGCCACGCAAACTGGACAGCCCGGACCGGAAATCATTTTTATATTTTTTGGCAAAATATTTTTTATTCCATATTTGGCAATTGTTTCACTGTGCGTTCCGCAAAGTTCCATAAGCCTAATCGGCCGTCTTATTATTTTCGCTTTTTCTTGAATGTTTTTTAAAATTTTTTTATACTTCATTTTTTAAATAAGCTTTTATTTCTTTTGCATTATCTTTATCCATTTTTTCAATTGCAAATCCGGCATGTACCATTACATAGTCGCCAATTTTTGCCGAAATTAGACTAATATTTATTTCTTTTTTCATGCCTTGAAAATCAACTATTGCCAGTTGATTTTTGATTTTTATTATTTTTCCAGGAATTGCCAAACACATGCCAATTTTGTCTGCGAACATAGTGAGCAGGAACAAAATTGAGCATCCCTGCACTAATTCACAAATTAAACTTTTTATTAAAATATAACTAAGCCGTAGGCGATTCCGTGGAATAATTTTTACATTAAATAAAATCTCTATTCGGAATTAGTGCGGGATCGCCAGTCAACTCACAAACGAATTTTTCCTGTCTTTATCTTCTCCTTATCCCTAACCAGTCTTGCCACTTCCCTTTCAGAAAGCACATAATCTAAAAACTCGTTTTTATTTTTCTTTTTGTATATTTTGGAAGAGATGAAAAATACTGCGATGTCAGCTGGATTTATTTTTTCTTGCTTCGCATAATCAGTTTTAATTTGCTTTATAATTTCATCTTCGTTATCTTTGTCCTTTTCTGATAAACTTATAATTTTCTCAAAACCTAAATTAATTAGCAATTTATTCAAATCTTTCTCCGGGCTTATGCCAATTTTAATTTGCTCTAATATTTTTTCTTCTATCCCAAAATCCAAAACTGCTACAGAAAATTTCTTGAGATCATCTAGTGTTTCTACAATTTCCCCATAATTATTTTGATCCATAAGCGAAGCAGTCGGGCAAACTCGAACGCACTCCCCACAAAAACTGCAATCCAAAACTTTTTCATAAGGCGTCCCGACCACAATGTCACTTCCTCTGTGATTAAACCCAAAAGCTTTTTCTGGACAAACATTTATGCACTTCCGGCATTCCACGCAAAATTCGCTGTTTCTGGAAATGCATGGGTTTTCATTTTCCACTACGACTCTTGTCCAGTTGTCGCGTATCAAATCTAGCTCTTCCTGGCCAGTTATCTCGCCCTTTCTCGGAATAAAATGAAAATTTTCAATTTTATATTCCTCGGCCAAACTTTGCAATTTGCACATTCGGTTTTTCTTGCAAGTCGCGCATTTTCCGGCATGATCTGCCCAAAGCAGTTCCAAATTAATTCTCCTAGCCTTGTCTATATTCTCGCTTTCGGTAATAATTTCCATCCCTTCCGCCACTTTCGTGTTGCAGGATGTCATTAATTTTCCATTAATTTCCACCACGCAAATTCGGCATAATCCTTCCTGAAATTCTTTGCTCGAACACAAAGTGGGAATTTTTATTCCATTATTTTTACAAACTTTAAATATCCCCTCTCCCTCTTTCGCTTCGTAAATTTTATTGTTGATTTTTATTTCCATATTTTTAATTTTTCCACTGCGTCTTGAAACGCAGTTGCCGAAAATTTTCCCAGCGGGCAAAATGTAGTATTATTCAGCGTCCACAAAATATCTTTAACCGCTTCTTTGTCTCTATCAGAAATTTTATTGTCCCGAAATCTTTTAGCAATTTCCCAAAGCCTAAAAGTTCCTTCCCGGCACGGCACGCATTTCCCGCAGGATTCCCGCCGAAAAAAATCCGTCCAAGAAATCAGAAGGTCGTGAATATTCACACTTTTATCAACCACTAAAATTGAACCGGAACCCATTTGTACGGACAGGTCGCGACCTGTCCCTACGCTGAAATTTAATTTTGCATCCAATTCTTTTTCCAAAAACAATTTTCCGCATGCTCCGCCAATTTGCGCAAACCAAAATTCTTTTCCCTTTTGAATTCCGCCAGCATATTCTTCAATTAATTCTTTGACTGTTATCCCGGTCGGTGCTTCATAAACTCCCGGATTCTTGACTGCTCCGCTTAGAATAAATAATTTTGTCCCAGGCGAATTTTTCGCGCCAATCTTTGCATATTCTTTTCCGCCCTGCAAAATTATCCAGGGAATATTAGAAATAGTTTCGGCATTATTCACTGCTGTCGGACAACCAAATAATCCAGCCTGGGTAGGATAAGGCGGACGGTATTTTGGTTCTCCACGATTGCCTTTGATGGAGTTTATAAGCGCCGTTTCCTCTCCGCAGATATAAGCCCCGGCGCCAGAAAAAATTTCAATTTCCAAATTATATTCTGAACCTAAAATATTTTCTCCCCAATATTTTTTTTCTTTGGCCTGCTCTATCGCTCTTTCCAAAATTTCTTTTTGTTTTTCAAAATTTCCATTAATATAGATATAAGCGCGTTTCGCACCAATAGAAAGCGCGGAAATTATTATTCCTTCCAAAAGCAAATGTGGATTATTATCTACGATTAATCTATCTTTGTATGTTCCCGGTTCTGATTCTTCCAAGTTGCAGATAAAATATTTTTCCGCTTTAGGATTATTTGCTACCGACTCTAATTTATTTCCAGTTGAAAAGCCCGCTCCTCCTCTTCCGCAAAGCCCGGATTTTTTAATTTCTTCCACCACTTCTTCCGGTTTCATTTTCGAAATAAATTTTCCAAGCGCTTCATATCCGCCAACTCCAAGATAGTCTTCTATTTTTAGAGGATCTATTTTTCCCCAGTGTTCAGTTATGATTTTTATATCTTTCACAGAATTTTTAATTTTATAATTTTATAATTTTTAAATAATTTCTAATGCTAAAATTTTTAAACATTAAAAATTAATATTTATTTATAAAATTAAAAATTCAAAAATTACAAAATTTTACAAATATTCTTCCAAAATATCCCGTAGCTTGCTCAAATTAACTTTTTCATAAATTTTTCCATTCACAATCATAATTGGCCCCTCGCCACATTTCCCCAAACAACTTATTTCTTCTGCTTTTATTTTGAATGAATTTTCAATTTCTCTGATTATTTCAAAAGAATTGTTGACCGCGCAATTGGCCGAAGAACACACTTGAATCAAAATTTGCGGTTGTTTTTTTGTTTTTACTAAATCATAAAAACTGGCCGTTTCAAAAACTTTACTTTGGGGGATAGAAAAATAACCAGCGATTTTCTGCGCATCTTCTTCGCTCACATAACCAAAAGTGGCGCTAGTTTTTTTTAGCGCCGGAAGTAAATTTTCTACTTTAGGTTCAAATTCCAGAAGTATTTTTTGTATTGTTTGCATAATTTCATACGGCGACCCGAATTTACAAATGAACACTCGAATGATTCGAATGAATTCGGGACATTCGGATGAAGATTCGAGTTATTCGAGTCGCTTAAGCTTTGTCTTCGCTTCCAAAATATTTTATTTTCTGCTTAACCACTTCCTCGACTGCTTCTCTCGCTTCTTCCAAAAGCTTTCGAATATCAAAAGAAACTTCTTCTTTTTTTGCAGAGTTTATTATTCGATCGACAAAGGCCATTCTAATTGCCGTATCAACATTAAGACAACTTATTCCTCTTTTTATCACTTCCGCCACTTTTCCATTTTCCCAATCTGATGCGCCATGAAGAATGAGAGGAATACCTCCGCAAAGTTCATTTATCTTGCTCAGTCTTTCAAAATCCGGCTCTGATCTCTCTCTCACAAATCCATGCGCATTTCCAATCGCCACTGCCAGCGCGTCTATTCCGGTTTCTTTCACAAATCTTTCCGCTTCGTTTGGATCAGTCATATATTTTTCCCAATTTATCTCCCGACTTCCTGCTTCTCCAAGATACGGAACGCTACCCAATTCTCCCTGAACATCGATTCCTTTTTCATGACAGAAATCAACAACTTTTTTTGTTGCTTCAACATTATCTTCATATTTTTTTCGCGAACCGTCATACATAACTGAAGTTAGACCAATTTCAGCGCAATGCTGGATAATTTCAAAACTTTTTCCGTGATCAAGATGAATGCCGACTGGAATTTCTGGCGCATAAAATTCAACATCATTTTTTACTAAATGATAAATTAATCTGCCACCAGCATATTCCATGGTTTTTTCAGTAATCTGGATAATCACCGGCGAATGCATTTTTTTAGCCGCATCCACAATTGCTCTGGTCGTTTCTAAATTAACTGTGTTAAACGCTCCGACAGCGTATCCTCCTTCTTTAGCTTTGGTTAGAATTTCTTTGACTGAAGTAATCATATTTTTTATTAATTTATTATCTCTGCTATTTTTATAAACTCGTGCGGGGTCAAACTTTCTCTTCCTACAAGAACTCCATCCAGCCCTGGTTTCAAACAAACTTGATCAACATTCAAAGAAGAAACGGAACCGCCATAAATAATTTTCACTTTTTCTGCATATTTTACTCCGAAAAGACCGGAGAGAATTTTTCGAATCAAAACTTTTGCTTCCATAATTTCATTTTCCGTAGGAATGACATCAGTTCCAACCGACCAAATTGGTTCATAGGCAATGATAATATTTTCCGCTTTTGTCCGACTGATTTTTTCCAAAGCATTCTTGACTTGCTGACTGATAATTTTTAGCGTCTGTCCGCTATCTTTTTCTACCTTGGATTCTCCGACACAAATAATTGGCATGAGTCTATTCTTGAGCGCGGAAATAATTTTAAAATTTATTTCTTCATCCCGTTCACAAAAATATCTCCTTCTTTCGCTGTGCCCGACTATCACATATTCGCAACCAAAATTCTTAAGCATCAATGGAGAAATTTCTCCAGTATATGATCCTTTTTCTTCCCAAAACATATTTTGAGCACCAATTTTTGTTTTTTTTATTTTAGCTTTTTCAAATCCTTCCAGATGGATAGCCGGCGGGCAAAGAACAATTTCACAATTTTTTATTTTTTTTCCGGCCAATTCTTTTTGAAAAAGTTCCAAATATTGGTCTCGCTCTGTCTTGGACAGTATATTCATTTTTAAGTTAGCTACGATTATTTTATTCATTTTCATTTTTTCTTATATTAATATGTCTTTTTATAAACCAAATAACTCCGACTAAAATTATTATCCCAATAATCAAATCGAATTTATGAAAATATACGCCTAAAGTATTCCAGTTCTCTCCTAATTTTTCCCCGATATAGGCCAAAAGAAAACAAAAAGGAAATGAACCTAAGAATGTATAGGTGATAAACTGCCAGAAATTCATTCGAGCAATTCCGGCTGGAAGTGAAATAAAAGTTCGAACAACCGGAAGAAGGCGAGAAATAAAAACTGCCGTGTTCCCATATTTTTTGAAAAAATTATCCGCGATATCTAAATCATGCTTTGTTACCAGGACATATCGCCCGTATTTTTCAGCCAGTGGCCGTCCGCCGATATAGCCAATCCAATAAGCTAAAATTGAACCAATCACGCAACCGATTGCTCCGGCCAGAGATACTCCTAAAAGCGAAAATTGCCCTTTGAAAACTAGGTATCCAGAAAAAGGCATAATTATTTCAGAAGGTAGCGGAATGCAAGCTGATTCAATCGCCATCATCAAAGCCACGCCGGAATATCCCAAGAGAGAAATTCCCCAAATTATAAAACTAGCTAAAATTTCAATTATTTTTGCAACCATTAATTTTCTCTTAAAAATTCTGACGCTTCTTCCGGATTCATTGTGATAATTTCAATGCCGGTTGAAATTTCAAATCCCGCCCAAATATTCAATTTTGGCAGAATTTCTATATGCCAGTGGAAATGCGGATAATCTTTGCCGTCGCAAGGAGAAGTATGGATATAGAAATTAAAATCCGGATTATTAAGTTTCTCACTCAATCTTTTTATCGCTTCGTGAAGCGCTTCGCCTCCTGAAATTTTTTCTTTTTCGCTTATTCTTTCAAAATACGGCTTGTGTTTTTTCGGGATAACCCACATTTCAAAATTTGATCTCGATGCAAACGGACAGAAAAGCAAGAAGTCATCGTTTTCAAAAACTATTCTTTTTTTATGTTCCATTTCCCATTCAATCATCGCACAATAAGCGCAATGTTTGTTTTGCCGGTGATATTTTTCTGCGCCGTCCAATTCGCTTTCAACATAAGGCGAGATTACCGGAATAGCAATCAGCTGGGAATGCGGATGAGTAATGGATGCTCCGGCCGACGCTCCGTGATTGTGGAAAATATCAATGTAATTTACCGACTTTTTATTCATGAGATCAATATATCTCGACTGATAGGCATCCAAAATTTCAGCCACCCCCAGCGGTTCCATTTTCCCAATATGATCATAGTGATCTTTTGTCACAATTACTTCATGATAACCGATTGAGTCCATCCAAAAATATGGCCCCTCTTCTTTATGTTTGATTTGTCCGCCGGAAGGCCTTGAGAAAGCCGGGAACTTATTGGGAAAAACTCGAAGGCTCCAATCATTATCCGTTGTATTATAAATCAAAACATCCTTTTCTTGGCCACTCGCTTCGGGATTGCAAAACAAACAATCATTCGGATTTTCTTCGATTAATTCTTTTTCTTTTTTAATGAATTCGTCCGGACGGCGCGAGCGGATTTTGGAAACGACTACCCAATCCCCCGTTACCAAATCTTGCCGAAGTTCTGAAATTTTATTTTTTTCCTCCTTCACTTTTATTTTATTTTAAAATTATTTTTATTTTTCAAATTCGCTCATTTTTTTATTGAGCTGATAAACTCCTCGCACCTTATTCCACCAAACCTTGAATAATTCTCGAAATGTAATAAGATAACCCTTGATTCCAACCAAACTATTTCCCATATCCAGCCATTCGACCGGCACTTCTTCTATTTTGTAGCCTAATTTTTTCGCGATCATCAAAATTTCAAAATCAATTCCCCAGCGATCAACTTTTGTCCGCGGAAAAACTTCTTTCACCACTTCTTCTTTGAAAGCTTTGAAACCGCATTGCGTATCATAAATTCCATACAGTCCCATCATAATTTGAATCAAAATATTTCCAGCATTCCCCATCCATTCTTTCCATTTTGGCTGGTGTTTTTTTATGCTCGAAGCCTTAAGATCTCTTGAACCAATTACTATGTCGGTCTCTTTGAATTTTGGAATAAAATTATCCAAATTATCAATTGGCGTTGCGCCGTCCATATCAGTCCAGATCACCCATTCTCCTTTAGCCATTGCAAATCCTTCTCGAATACTATAGCCCTTGCCCTTATTTTCTTTTCTGTCGATTATTCTAAAGTTAGGTTTATTCTTAATTTTATCTCTGACTATTTCCGCTGTTTTGTCAGTTGGCCCGTCCAGCGCAATTATGACCTCATAACTCTTCCCTATTTTTTCAAAATAACTTTTAATAGAGTTGAGATGATCCTCCATTTCTTTTTCTTTTGGCGCTTCGTTGTAGGTTGGAATAACTACAGATATAAATGGTTTCTGTTCCATTTTTCTTGTGGGTTAATGGTTATTTATTGACTATATTGTAGCATAGAATTGATGAATTATGAAGTATGAATCAAGAATTAGGAATTTTAAAATTTTATTCATAATTCATGCTTCTTAATTCCTAATTCATTTCTTGTCCAGCCAGCTTTGAAGAATAATCCTCGCCGCTTCCTGATCATCAAATCTTTTGACGCCTTTGACTTTTTTGGCAATTAAATTCGCCTGCGCCATTTTGGTCGTGAACATTTCATTTTGATATTCAATTTCCATCTTAGGCAAAGATTTTTTTATCATTTCTCCTAGCTTTTCGCCTTCGTAAACGACCTCTTTTTTATTTATATAGCTCGGCACACCGATAATAATCTTGGAAATATTTTCTTTTTGGATAATTTTCAGCAAATTTTCCAGAAAATTTTTGTCATTTTCCAGTGTATTATAGGCAAAAGCAATTTTAGTCTCAAAATCTGCCAAAGCCAAACCAACTTTGGCTTCTCCAAAATCTATACCGAGAATGTGGCTTATTTGAGGGTCATTTTGCTGGTCTATTGACATATTAGTAAAATTAGCGTATAATTTAGAGTTAGTATTAAAGTAAAGAATGTTCCCTAACAACAATAATATAAATTAAAAAAGGGGTGGCTTATGAAATTAACAGGATGGGTCTATTTTCTGGTTTTGGGAGGATTATTTCTGCTCGCAGGGAATGCTGGCTTTTCTGAAGGTCATTCAGTATTCGGATGGTGCTATATAACACTCGGGGTAGTTGTATTATTTTTTCCTTTTATCCTGAGATTCATTCAATCGAAGGGGAAGAAAAAGTTTTTCTGGAAATCGCTCCGAGTAGTTGGCAGCGGGATTGTTATTTTTACTATTGGCATCGTGTCTTGTGTATATGATGTCAATAATATTTTTAACAATCTTTATATTCTTATGCTTATTGGAGTAGCTTGCATGCTTGGCATAGGAATATCGCTAATTGTAGTATCCTCCTGGAAGTTACAGGAGAGATAGGATAAGTTCGCTTTGTGATCATTCAACAATGATTGTCACTGAGCTTATCCGAAAACCGGGACATGTCTAGCAGTAGACCCCCGGTTTTTTTATTTTCTTGTCAAAATCTCGCACCCTCCTTTTTTGACTAGCACTGTATCTTCAAAATGCGCGCTAAGTTTTCCGTCGTCCGTAATATATGTCCAACCATCCGCGCCTAATTTAATCCTAAACTTTCCTTCATTTATCATCGGCTCAAGCGCGAGCGTCATTCCTTCTTTGAGAATTATGTCTTTGACATTCCAGCGATAATTTGGAATCTGCGGATCTTCATGAAGAATTTTTCCAACGCCGTGTCCGACTAAATCGCGAATAACAGAAAATCCAAAAGTGCGAACATAACTTTCAACTGCCTCGGAATATTCGCTAAGCTTTGCTCCGGCTCTAATTTTTGCAATTCCTTGATTCAACGCTTCCTGCGTCGCTTTCACTAACTTATGCGCTTCAAGACTCACTGTTCCAACAGGAAATGTGCGAGCCATATCAGTTATCATTCCCTTATATTCCATGCCAATGTCAATTTTCACCAAATCGCCTTCTCGAATTATAATTTTTTCGCTCGGAATTCCATGCACCACTTCATTATTTATCGAAGCGCAAATTGTCGCAGGATATGGATTATTTTTTTCTCCATAACCTTTGAAGGCAGGTTTGCCCCCATTATCAAAAACAAGTCTCTCCGCGAGCTTGTCTAGTTCCAATGTATTTATGCCCGGAGCAATTTTCTCTCCTATTTCTTCCATAATACCCGCCAAAATTTTCCCTCCCCGGCGCATTGATTCTATTTCATTTTGAGTTTTAATTACTACCATATTTTCTCTAATATATCCTCGAACACTTTTTCAATTTCCTGATCACCGTTAATTTCTGCTAACTTTCCTTCTTTTTTATAATATTCCACAATTGGCATCGTTTCTTCTTTGAATATCCCCAATCTTTTTTTCACACCTTCTTCACTGTCATCAATCCGCTGAATTATTTTCCCTCCACATTCATTGCCTGCCTGCCGGTAGGCATGGCATTTTTCTCCTGCACTCTGAATATCTTTTCCTAGAATAAAAACTTTTTTGCATTTTTCACAAACTCTTCTTTTGGAGATTCTTTTGATTGATTCTTCCTTTGAAAGATTAATGGAAATAACTTTGTCTATTTTTCTTCCTGATTCTTTGATCGCTTCTTCAAAATAGCCAAGCTGATCAATGCTTCTCGGCACCCCATCAAAAACAATTCCTTGTTCTCTTGGAAGCCCTAATAATTTCAAATGGATCACTTCTCGTAATATTCTGTCGCTTACTAATTCTTTTTTAATGTTAACGATTTCGTGAATTTCTTTTCCAAGCGGAGTTTCAAGAAGCGCTACCTCGCGCAAAAACTTTCCCATATCAATATGTTCCGCTTCAAATTTCTTTGCTAATTTTTCCGCTTGCGTTCCTTTGCCGGAACCTTGCGGACCTAAAATTACTATATTCAAAAAATTTTATAATTTTATAATTTTATAATTTTTAAATAATTTTTAATGCCAAATTTTTAAACATTAGAAATTAAGATTTATTTATAAAATTAAAAATTGGAAATTAAAAATTCGAGCGAAGCGAGTTTTTCAAAATCCTTCGTAATCCCTCATTACCAATTGTCCTTCAATTTGATTGATAAGTTCAATTACCACGGAAACTACGATCAAAAGTCCCGTGCCTCCAATTGAAACTGAACCGATGCTGGTAAAATTTTGAACAATGAAAGGCAAGACGGCAATGAGCCCAAGAAACACGGCGCCGGTGAGCGTCACGCGATTCATAATCCGAAAAAGATATTCGGAAGTATTTTTTCCCGGACGAATTCCCGGAACATATCCGCCTTGTTTTTGCAAATTTTCCGCAATTTTGTTGGGATCAAAAACTACCGCGGTATAAAAATAAGTGAAAGCTACAACTAGAACGAAATAAATTGCGCCGTAGAAAAATTGATTTTGGAAAAAATTTCCCACTGCGCGCGCAATTCCAGCAACTGTTCCATTGGAAGAGCTAGCCAAAAAATTTGCTACCATTCCTGGGAAAAGCATAATCGACATCGCAAAAATAATTGGGATAACTCCGGCTTGATTGATGCGAAGCGGAAGATGCGTGGAAGTTCCGCCATACATTCGGTTTCCTCGAATTCTCTTGGCATAAGAAATGGGAATATTTCTCTGCCCTTCCGTCATAAAAACCACTGCGCCAACCGCGCCAACTGTGATGGCTAAAAATATAATATAAGTGAAAAGTTGGGATGAATCCCAAGTGGAAACAATGCGGGAAATCGCTGAAGGCAAACTAGAAACTATGCCGGCAAAGATAATAAGCGAAACTCCATTGCCGATTTTTTTTTCTGTAATCAACTCACCTAGCCACATCAGAAATATCGTTCCGGCCACAGCTACAATTATAATTGAGGCTAGCCCAAACATACCTTCCGGCGCCATAATTTGTTGAGCACGAAAAAGCGACATCATACCAATTGTTTGAAGCGCCGCGAGAGGAACTGTGAGCCAGCGAGTCCATTGATTGAATTTTTCCCGGCCGGCTTCGCCTTCTTCCTTGTAGATTTGTTCGAGTCTCGGGCTAATCATTGTCATAAGCTGCATAATAATAGAAGAGGTAATGTATGGTCCGACTCCGAGCATCACGATTGAAATACTGGATAGTCCTCCGCCGGAAAAAAGATTAAGTAGCCCGAAAAATTGATTGTTATCAAAAAACATCTTGAGTCTTTCCTGGTCAATTCCTGGTATAGGAATGTTGGCCGCCAGACGAAAAATTACCAAAAGCGCCAAGATAAAAAATATCTTGTTTCTTAGTTCTTTTACTTTGAAGATTTGGATTATTTTGTCAAACATAAGTTAGCTTTTAGCTTTTAGCTTTTAGCTTTTAGCTTTCTCTATAAGCTATAAGCTAACTCCTATAAGCTAATCTTGCTATTGGATTTTTCAATTGACTTTGAAAAGAGAATGCCTTTTTCAAAAGAAAGTTTCTTTGTAATTTTCCCGCCACCGATAATTTTCACACCATTCTTTTTATTCTTTCTGTCAATTAAACCGGCCTGAATTAAAGTATCAATGCTTACAGTTTCTCCATCCTTGAATTTTTTTTCAATCTTGGAAAACTGGACTATATTCTTTTTTTCTTTTCTAGATTTGAAACCTCTATTTTTTTTCATGTGATCAATAAGCGTTGAGCGCCCGCCTTCAAATAAAGGATCAACATGCGCGCCACTTCGCGCCTTTTGCCCCTTGTTTCCCTTACCACAATATGTTCCCTTTTTTCCGCCTCGCCCGATAGTCTTTCTTTTTTTTCTTTTATTATTAAGTTTTAGATTATTAACTTGCATATTTTTCATTTACGAACTACGAAATGATCGAAATACGAAACGTTTTTAGATATATTCTCGTATTAATTTTTCGTATTTTCGTATTTAGTATTAATTTCGTATTTCGTAAAACTATTTCATTCTTTCTCCTCTTGTTTTTGAATCTTTAAGAATTTTCAAAGCTTCAATGGTGGCTCTCGCAACATTCAGCTTGTTCGCTGTTCCTAGAGATTTTGAAACGATATCTTTTATTCCAGCCAAATCAATGACCGCTCGCACTGCACCTCCTGCCACGATTCCTCGTCCTTTCGGCGCTGGTTTCAAAATTATCTTAGCACTGCCTGATTTTATGAATATATCATGGCTAATCGTATTTTTTTGAACATCAATGTTTATCATGTTCTTTTTGCCGTCATCAAAAGCTTTTTTGATTGCATCTGTCACATCAGCGCCTTTTCCGACTCCTACACCTACTCGCCCTTTTTTATTGCCAATAACCAAAGTAGCGCGGAATCTAAATCTTCTTCCACCCTTAACCACGCGAGTGACTCTCGCTAAATCCAAAAGTTTTTGGTCATATTCCGGCTTTTCTCTTCTGCCTTTTGATCTTCGATTATTATCTCTTCCCATTTGATTTATGCGACACTAATTTACGAATGATCACTCGAATGTTTCGAATAAATTCGGGTCATTCGGGTGATAATTCGTATTATTCGAGTCGCTTTTAGAATTTTAATCCGCCCGTTCTTGCTCCTTCAGCCAGAGCTTTTATTTTTCCGTGATATTTATAACCGCTTCTATCATATACGACTTCATTAATTTTTTTCTCAAGACATTTTTTCGCTACCAATTCTCCGACGCTTTTCGCTCCTTCTAAATTATTTTTAGCTTTTTTTATTTCCTTAAGACTGGCAAAAACCAGCGTCTTTCCCTTGGTGTCATCAATTACTTGCGCCGATATTCCCTTAAGGCTTTTGAAAACTGAAAGTCGCGGTCTTTTAGCCTCGCCTTTAACTTTCGCCCTTACGCGTCTTTTTCGATGGAGTCTTAGATTGTTTCTACTTGTTTTCATATAATTTATGCAACCCTAATTTACGAATGAACACTCGAATTATTCGAATGAATTCGGGTCATTCGGGTGATAATTCGTGTCATTCGAGTCGCTTATTTAACGGCTCCCGCTTTTTTTCCAACTTTTCTTATAACTTTTTCTCCCTGATATCTGAATCCTTTTCCTTTATACGGTTCAACTTTCTTAAGCGCTCTAATGTTTGCGGTAAATTGTCCAACTTTTTGCTTGTCAAATCCAGAAATAGACAGCGTGTTATTTTCTTCAATTTTAACTGTCAGTCCTTCCGGAACAATTACTTCTACCGGATGAGAAAATCCCAGCGCCATAACTAATTTCTTGCCCTGAAGAGACATTCGAAATCCCACGCCCTGAAGCTCCAATTTTTTCTCATAACCATTTTTTGCGCCAATAATCATATTATTCACCAGCGCCCGAGTGAGCCCCCAAAGCGCATTCGCTTCCTTGGAACTTCTAAGTGGAGAGGTTTTTATTTCTCCGTCAGCTATTTCCAATTTGATCTGGCGATTAACTTCCAAATTCAAAGTTCCCTTGGGGCCTTTTACTTCCAATTTATCACCTTCGAGTTTTACTTCAATCCCCTGCGGAATTGTAATTATTTTTTTTCCTATTTTTGACATAAATTTATGTTTACCAGACTTCGCAAATATATTCTCCACCTAAACCAAGTTTCCTTGATTCACTGCCGGTCATTACTCCTTTAGAAGTAGAGAGAATAGCTGTGCCATAATTATTTTTAACATCCTTAATATCCTTATTTTTAATATAAATTCTCTGGCCCGATTTACTGATTTTTCGCAGTCCCGTAATGGCCGGAATTTTTCTAGTCTTCGAAGCTTGATAATATTTCAGGGTTATTTTGATCAATCCTTCTTTCTCCATAGAAACTGCTTCTATGAAACCTTCCTTTTTTAATATTTCCGCCAAAGCAAATCTAAGCTTAGACGGTCTTATCACCGTTTCCTTTTGCCCAGCCATCTGAGCATTTCTTATTTTAGTTAGCATTTCAGAAATTTTGTCCATAATTTATAAATTAATTACCAACTGGCTTTTTTAACTCCTGGAATTTGTCCGGTACTGGCTAATTCTCGAAAACATATCCGGCAAAGATCAAAATGCCTCATATAGCCATGCTTTCTTCCGCACTTCCAACAACGCCTGACAATTCGGGTTGAAAATTTAGGTTTTTTTCGAGCTCTTGCTTCTGTTGATTTCTTTGCCATAATTGTCTTCGAGCGGAGCGAGAAGCTACAATTATGAGCATCCCGCACCAATTCACAGATTAATTTTTCTATTACATCTTAGCTTAGCCGCAGGCGAATTCGCAATTTAAATTATACACTTTGTAAAATTTTAATTGGAATTGGTGCGGGATAGCCATCTTTTTTCTTCTTTATTGTTATTTAACCTCCATCGGAAATCCTAATAATTTAAACAGGGTTAATCCTTTGGCTCTATCATGTGCATCCGTTACTATCGTCACTTCCAAGCTGAAAATATTCTTAACTTCTTCCGGCAAAATTTCTGGAAAAATCAAATGCTCTTTTATCCCGATATTCAAATTCCCCGATGCATCCACTGCTGAATCCTTGAGCCCGTGAAAATCTTTCACGCGAGGAAGCGCTGCTTGGACTAATTTTTCCACAAAATTCCACATTCTTTCTCCGCGCAAAGTCACTTTCATTCCAACTTCCAATCCTTCTCTTATTTTGAAACCAGCAATTGATTTTTTTGATTTGGTTGAGAGCGGTTTTTGACCAGTAATAGTCGAGATGGATTTTGCTATATCTTCAATCTGATTGGAATCTTTCAAAAATTTCCCCACTCCGACATTCACTACAACTTTTTTGATTCTTGGCACTTCTAAATCGTTGGAAAGATTGAATTCTTTCTTCATTTGAGGAACTACTTCTTTTTTATACTTTTCGCGAATACTATTCATGGGTTTTTTACTAATTACTAAATTTTATATTTCTCCTTGGCATTTTTTACAAATTCTTTGTTTTTCTCCGTTTATAATTTTATATCCAATTCGGGAAGTTTTCGCGCATTTCGGACAAACTAGCATTGCGTTGGAAACTTCAACTTTTCTCGGTATCTCAATTCGCTGTCCTTTTTCTCCTTGCTTCCTCGGTTTAGCATGCTTTTTCATTATATTTAAACCTTCCACAGTTATTTTTCCTTCTTGTGGAAAAGACTGTAAAACTTTTCCGGTTTTCCCAGAATCTTTTCCTGCTTTCATTTTAACTATGTCATTTTTCTTTATCTTCATAATATTTTCTTAAACAATTCTTACAAAACTTCTGGCGCGAGTGAAATTATCTTATTATATCCTCTGTCTCTTATTTCTCTGGCTACCGGCCCGAAAATTCTTGTACCCTTTGGTTCTTCACCTTCCAAAATAACTGCCGCGTTTTCATCAAATCTAATATATGATCCGTCGCGTCTTCGCAGTTCTTTTCTTTGTCTCACTATTACCGCTTTTACCTTGTCTCCCTTTTTTACCATTCCACGCGGTTCAGCAGATTTCACCGAAGCCACGACAACATCTCCGATTCTAGCAAATCGTCTTCTTGTCCCACCCAAAACCTTGAAGCATTCAATTATTTTTGCTCCAGTGTTATCAGCTACTTTCAATTTTGTTTCTGCTTGAATCATATATTTAAACTATCTTATATTTCTTATCCTTGCTCATTGGTCGACAAGCGACAATTTCTACTTTGTCTCCGACCTGACATTTATTTTCTTCATCATGCGCCTTGTATCTTTTGGTTGATTGATATTTTTTCTGGTATTTTGCATGCGTCTTGAATGTATGGACTGAAATAATCACCGTTTTATCTCCTCTTTTGGCGACTATCACTCCTTTTTTCTTGGCTAATATTTTATTGTTATTTGAATTATTTTCCATCTTCTTTGTTGTTTTCATTAATTAGAGTTTCTATTCTGGCAATATCTTTTTTCTCATTTCTAATTTCCCGATTATTCTTCACTTGCTTTGTTGCAATATCAAACCTAAGCTTTCTGACTTTTTCTCCTTTTTCTGAAAGCATCTTTTTCAGTTCTTCAATATTTTTTTCTTTGAGTTCTTTTATTTTCATATTATTCTTTTTCCACGAATTTAGTTTTTACATTCAATTTGTATGCCGCCAGTCTCATTGCTTCCTGCGCAATTTCTCTTTTCACACCATCCATTTCAAAAAGTACTGTTCCTGGCTTCACAACCGCCACAAAATGATCCACTGCGCCTTTGCCTTTTCCCATCGGAGTTTCATCGCCTTTTTTCGTCATCGGCTTATCAGGAAAAATTCTAATCCAAATTTTTCCTCCACGCTGAATATATCTGGTCATAGCGCGTCTTGAAGCTTCTATTTGACGGGCAGAAACTAAACTTGCTCCAATCGCTTTCAAACCGAAACTACCAAAACTGATTTCGTTGCCACGCTGAGCTTCTCCGCGGATTCTTCCCCCGCGTTGGATCTTTCTGTGTTTTACTTTTCTTGGCATCAACATAATATTTGTAAAATTCGACTATTTTTATAATTAATTTATATTCTTTTCAAACACTTCCCCTTTATACAACCAGACTTTCACTCCCAATGTTCCATAAGTGGTATAGGCTGTTGCTCGGGAAAAATCAATATCCGCTCGCATAGTGTGCAGTGGCAATGTTCCTTTGGCTGCCCATTCTCTTCGGCTCATTTCTGCGCCACCAAGTCTTCCAGACATTTCAATTTTCACTCCTTTAATACTTTTATTTTTCATCACTTGGTCTAGAGCTGATTTCATTGCTTTTCGAAACGGCAATCTTTTTTCTAGCTGTTCGGCAATATTTTGCGCCATAATTGCAGCGCTTTCTTCCATATTCTTAACTTCCTGAATATCAACTTTCAAATTCATATTTTTATTCGACTTGAAAAATTTTTTCTGAATGTAGCTTTTAATATCTTCGATTCCGCTACCACCGCGTCCGATAAGCACTCCCGGACGGGCAGTTTTGATAATAACTCTGATCATTTTAGCTGATCTTTCAATTTCTACTTCAGAGATAAAAGCCGCTTTCCATTTTTTGGAAACTCCGTTTCTTATCTCAATATCTTGCTTGAGATTTTTCTTATATTCTCTTTTGCTGAACCATTTGGATTTCCAGTCTTGCGTAATTCCCATCCGGAATCCAATTGGATTTACTTTATGTCCCATAATGTTTTAAATCACTAATTTACTCTAATCTATTCACTAATCATCTCTAATTTTTTATTTGTGATTATTCGAGATAAAATTCGCGTCGATTAGAGATTTATATCATATTACATTGATTTCCTCTGAAATATCTTTTTCGCCCAACCCTTTTTCGGGGCTTCTTTCTTGGCGCGATCTTCTTCTTTTTTATTATCATCTACTTTTTTATCCCCTCCGTCTTTTGACTTTTCTTCATTCTCTGCTCGTTCTTTTTCTTCTTTCTTTCTTTCTTTTTCTCTTTTCTTAAATTCTTTTTCCATCTCTTCCTTAGTTTTTCGATTTTTTCCTTCCACTCTTTCTTCCAAAATAATTTCTATTTTTGAAGTTCTTTTTAGAATTTCTCCCGCTCTTCCGAAAGCTTTCGGCATCCAACGCTTCAGAGTTGAACCGGCTCCAACTTTTACATCATATACATATAAATTATTTTTATCCAAACCAAAATTATTTTCTCCGTTAGCAATTGCGCTTTGTAGCATTTTTTTCAAATACGGACTGGTTCTTTTGACATGAATTTCGAGTTGATCCAAGGCATCTGAAACATCCAGGCCCTTGATCAAATCAGCCACGAGCTTTGACTTTCGAGGAGCAATTCTTAGATTGTTGAGTTTGGCATTTACTTTCATATTATTTTCTCAAATTATTTCTTGGTTTCTTCTGATGATTTAGCTGCTTTGGCTGCATCCAATTCTTTTTGTTTGGCCGCTATTTCAAGTTCTTTTTGCATCTTTCCTCCGTGCCGTGTGAACTTTCTTGTCGGCGAAAATTCTCCCAGTCGATGTCCCACCATTTCTTCAGAAACAAAAACTTGAATAAAATCTTTTCCATTATGCACACCGAAAGTAAAACCAATCATTTCCGGAGAAATTACTGAGGCGCGCGACCAAGTTTTGATCGGAGTTCGGTCACCTGGTTTTTTATCTTTAATTTTTTTGATCAGTCTTTCATCAACATAAAGACCTTTTTTCAAACTTCTTGTCATAATGTTTTAAATCACTAATTTACTCTAATCTATTCACTAATCATCTCTAATTTTTTATTTGTGATTATTCGAGATAAAATTCGCGTCGATTAGAGATTTATATCATCTATTTTCTCTTCATCCTTCTTTTAATTATAAACTTATTACTATATTTATACTTTTTTCTAGTTTTCTTCCCGAGTGCTGGCTTGCCCCAAGGAGTTTTCGGATGTTTAAGCCCAATTCCTTGTCGGCCTTCGCCTCCACCATGTGGATGATCAACTGGATTCATTGCAGAACCTCTGACTCCCGGACGCACGCCCATATGTCTTTTTCTTCCTGCTTTTCCAACCGTAATAGAGTTATGTTCAAAATTGCTTACTTGGCCGATAGTAGCATAGCAATCACTGCTTATCAAGCGAATTTCTCCAGAAGACATTTTTATCTGGGCAGTTTTTTGATCTACCGCAGTAAGAACTGCACCTGAACCGGCACTTCTAACTGCCTGTCCGCCTTTGCCAGGGAAGAGTTCTAGATTTGAAATAACTGTTCCAATCGGAATGTTTTTCACTTTTGCTCTATTTCCGACCTTAATCGGCGCATCTTCTTTGGAAATTATTTTCTGATCCGTTTGCAATCCCTCTGGCGCCAAGATATATCGCTTCTCTCCGTCTGCATAACTTATCAGAGCAATGAAAGCGCTTCGCACTGGATCTCTTTCGATTGAAGCAACCCGCCCCCAAATTCCAAATTTATCCTGCATGAAATCAACTATTCGATATCTTTGTTTTGCTCCTCCACCCTGATGGCGCACAGAAATTTTTCCGTTCGATCGGCCGGCAAATCTCACTCTTTTTGCCAAAAGAGACTTTTCCGGTTTTTGTCCGGAAATCATAGAAGATTTTACTATCGACATATTTCTTCTGGCCGCCGTATTTCGTTTGTAGATTTTAATCGCCATATATTTATTTATTTCCAAATACATCAATACTTTCCCCTTTTTTCACTGTCACTATTGCTTTTCGCAGTCCTGGTTTTCGGCCGACTATTCGGCCTCTGGTTCTTTTTTTACTAGGCAAATTGATTGTTCGAACACTTACAACTTTTACTTTATATAAATCTTCAACTGCTTTCTTTATTTGAATTTTAGTTGAATACTTTTCCACCTTAAAAATATATTTGCCGAGTTCTCCCGCCGCAGTCGCTGCTTCTGTTATCCATGGTTCAACTAATATTTTATTTTCCATATTTTTCTTCTAAATATTTCACTGATTCTTTCGTCATCAATAAAAATTTATTCTTTAGCATTTCCAAAACATTGAGTTGGCTAGTCAGAATATTATTTACTTTCTTGATGTTGCGACTGGCAATTCTCAAATCCTTTTCAGTGCTAGAAAAAGCCATCAAAGTTTTTCCGCTGATTTTCAAATTCTTGAGAATTTCCGCCATCATTTTGGTTTTCTTTTGAGTTGAATCCAATTTATCCAAAACCATAATTTCTCCGTCCCTAAATTTTGCACTCAAAACCATAAGAATAGCTTTGACATTCATTTTTTTGTTGATTTTCTTGGTAAAATTTCTGTCATTTCTCGGACCAAAAGCTACGCCTCCTTTTTTCCAGGCAGGATTTCTAACTGATCCAACTCGCGCTCTTCCGGTGCCTTTTTGCCTCCACGGCTTTATGCCTGATCCGGCTCGGTCTCCTCGGTTTTTTGTGTGAGCTAAAACTTGTCTTTGGTTTGACTGGGTTGCTACCATTGCTTGATGAATCAGATCATTATTTTTTTTCACTCCAAAAACAGCTTCGGATACTTCCATTTTTTCAATTTCTTTGCCCACTATATTGTAAACAGAAATTTTCATAATTTTTATTTAACGCTTTCAATTTCTACTACTCTTCCGGCCACGCCTGGAACTGCGCCTTTAAGACCTAAAATATTTTTTTCTTTATCAATAAAAACAACCTTGATATTTTTGCTAGTCGCTCTTTTCCCACCCATTCTGCCAGCCATTCTTTTGCCTTTAACAACATGTTCTGGAAATCCTGAACCAATTGAACCAGGCGCTCGAAGATCGTGCTTGTGGCCATGAGACTTAGGCGCTCCCTTGAATCCATGCCTTTTAACTACGCCCTGGAAACCTTTGGCTTTGGCAATTGCGCTTATTTTGACTTTGTCTCCGATTTCAAAAATAGAAACATCCAGCATCGCGTCTTTTTCTAATTTTGATTCTTCTACTCTGAATTCTTTTCTAAATTTTTTATTTTTCGTTTTGTCTATTTCTAATTGAATCGCTGTATATCCATCTTTTTCTTGATTTTTTACAAGACTCACTTTGGCGCCACATTCAACCAGCGTCACATTTTCTGCGCCGTTTTCACCATAAATCGTGGTCATGCCTAATTTTTTACCGAGTATAAATTTTGACATATTTTTGAAATAAAAAAACTGGTTTCATTACCAGCCAAAACTCTTTCGAGTTTATAGAAATTTCTTTCTTGGCTAGTTGAGTATCCCACCTGCCTAATTTGCTTATTCTACTAGATATCCTCAACTAAGGATTAAATCACTTTGACTTAACTAGTTGGGGATAATTAACAGAGTAAGCAAATCTGGCAGGCCCGGACTTTAACTAGATAACTGTATAATAATTTACATTTTTATTTCCACATCCACTCCAGCTGGCAAATCAAGATTAGTCAGACTATCAATGGTTTTTGGAGTTGGACTCATTATATCAATCAATCTTTTGTGGATTCTCATTTCATATTGATCACGCGCATCTTTGTGAACAAAGGTTGATTTGTTGACTGTATACTTTCTCGTTTCAGTAGGCAAAGGCACCGGTCCAGAGATACTCGCTCCTGACCTTTGGGCTGTTTCAACGATAAGCTTGGCTGACTGATCAATAATTTTATGATCGTAAGCTTTGATCTTGATCCTAATTCTTGGTTTTACTTCTCCTTCCACCTTCAACATTTAATTTTAAATGATATTAATTATCTTTCGCCTTATAAAGCTCGTCTCAAGAAACGAGACGAGCTCTGAAAGCAAACGATTATTTGATAATTTTGGTCACCACTCCAGCACCCACAGTCTTTCCGCCTTCTCGAATAGCAAATCGCATTCCCTCTTCCATTGCAACTGGTGCGCCCAATTTAACTTCAAAATTAACTGTGTCTCCTGGCATAACCATCTCTGTTCCTTCTGGCAAAATCACTTCTCCAGTAACATCGGTAGTTCTCACATAGAATTGTGGTTTATATCCTTTGAAAAATGGAGTGTGTCTTCCGCCTTCTTCTTTGGTTAAAATATAAACTTCACCATTAAATTCAGTGTGTGGAGTAATTGAACCCGGTTTCGCCAAAACTTGTCCTCTTTCTACATCTTCTTTTTTAGTTCCGCGAAGAAGAACTCCGGCATTGTCTCCCGCTTGTCCTTTATCCAAAGATTTGTTAAACATTTCGATTCCGGTAACAGTAGTTTTTTGAGTTGGTTTTAGACCAACAATTTCTACTTCATCATTGATGTTAACTATTCCTCTTTCAATTCTTCCTGTAACAACAGTGCCTCGGCCTTCAATTGAAAAAATATCTTCAATCGGCATTAAAAGAGGCTTTTCTGTATCTCGTACTGGATCAGGAATTTTTTCATCAAGCGCTGAAAGTAATTCAAAAATTGGCTTTGCCGCTTCGTCATCAGCTGTCTTTGATTCAAGCGCTTTCAATGCTGAACCACGAATAACTTTAGCATTTTCTCCATCAAATTCATATTTTGTGAGAAGTTCACGAACTTCTGCTTCAACTAAGTCAATAAGTTCTGGGTCATCTACCATATCAACTTTGTTCAAAAATACTACAATTTCTGGAACACCGACTTGCTTGGCCAAAAGGATGTGTTCTCGTGTTTGTGGCATCGGACCATCAGTGGCAGCTACAACCAAAATCGCACCGTCCATTTGAGCGGCACCAGTAATCATGTTTTTGATATAATCAGCGTGTCCCGGGCAGTCAACATGAGCATAGTGTCTTTTGTCTGATTCATATTCACAGTGAGCAGTGGCGATAGTAATTCCTCTTTCTCTTTCTTCTGGAGCTTTGTCAATTTCGTCCACTCCTTTTGGTTTTGCCCAGCCCTTATAACTCAACACTTGAAGAATTGCTGCGGTGAGAGTTGTTTTCCCATGGTCAACATGGCCGATTGTGCCGACATTAACATGGGGTTTGTTTCGTTCAAATTTTTCTGCTGCCATAATTTTAATTTTACCGCGTCGTTTGCGTTTCCGCCAAGGCGGAAATAAACTCCGGAATAAAATACCGGATTCGCAATCGGTCGCGAATTTTTATTATTAAGTTATGTATTACAAAATTTATTCTAATATACTTTCTTTCTTTTGGCAAGCCCTAGTTCAGGTTTTTCTGTGGATAAGCTAGGCCGTTTTTTCATATCTGATTTCTTCGCTCTTTGCTTCGCCAAGTTCTGCCAAATCTATATCTTCTATTTTTTGCTCTTCCTGCATCACTTTCCAGCTGGCAATATCATTGTTTATCTTATCAACTAGCTCTTGCTTTGTCAAGCCTTCCACACCTTCTTTTCTGATTTTCTTAAATTCCGTCAAACTTAGCACTACAAAATATTGATCCTGGTCTTTTATCACCGCTCGCCCGCCTAAAAGCTCCATCGCTTCTTTTAATTTTTTATCAAACATAAATTTAGTTTAATTTTACTAATAAATGCTAGCTGATTTAATATTAGCTGTCAATAAAATTATAATTTAATGATTTCTTTTTGCAACTTTGTAGTTAGAATAAATTTAAATTTGTTATTTATGTAAAAATCTATCTCGCTTCGAACGCCAAATTTTCCGTCCAAATATATACCGGGCTCTATTGTATAAGCAATATTTTTATAAAGATACGAATGGGAATTTGGACGCAATCTGTTCTGATTTCCATGGGGAGAATAAAATCCCAGCGAATGGCCCGTACCATGGATAAATTTTCCCGAATAGCCGCTTTTATGAACAAACTCACGAACAGCTTTGTCAATTTCGTGGCCAGAAATTATTTTTTTCTTTTTCAAATTATTTTTTATTATTTCTATTCCTATGTCTCTAGCTTTTATTACTGTATTAAAAACTCGCCTGATCTCTTTCGGAATTATGTTTCCCCGAAAAGCCATCCAGGTAATGTCAGAAAATGGTGCACCTTTTTGGCTCAAACGAGCCCAAATATCTAGTTTTATAATATCACCGGTTTTTAACTTTTTATTAGTTTTTTCTGTAGGAGAATAATGCGGATTAGCTGAATTTTCTCCGAAAGCAATGATTAGTGGATGGTTATCAGTTTTTAAATTATACTCTTTAAATTTTTGATATAAAAAATTCTGAACTTCCAATTCTGAAATATTTCTTTTATTCTTTCCAATAAAATCAAAAGTCTGGTCTTTTATTTTTAAAAGCCTTTTAGCTGCTTCTTTATGTTGTCTTATTTGAATATTAGTCCACATAATTTTATGATTTATATTATAGAAAGTTTAAAATAAATAAAGAATCCCTGCTCCTTTTACGCTGATGCGTGAATAAGAAACAGGGATTCGATCGGGTTAAAAGCCATAAATTCTATAAACGCTTGAGAATATACTTGATTTCGCTATCTGTTAATAGCACTTTCGTTAATTTTTCTCCAACAGCAGGAAACATGAAGCAATCTGGATCTTTTTTACATGCCTCAATTTTTTCGAAGATTGCATTTTTAATTTTTGCCGAATTTCCCGATTTTTCCGCTTCTTCGATTTTAGAAAAATCAAAAGAATCGATTGCGAAAAGTGTTTCGCCAAAATCGGGTTTTACCTGAAGAATACGAAATCTTTTTCCGTTTTCAGAGACAGCAAAAAGCTCAACACATTCAGAATTACCTTCTTTATAAGGTATTGAGATGATCTCATATTCTTTACCGGACTCAAAAACTAAAAGCCCTCTATCACCTGCCATAAATTCTGTATCATACAAACACTCTCCATGTAAATATATGTTTTTCTTACAAGGTACTTTCATCTTCACTCTCCTTTTTATATATGGTTAATATAATATTATTTGTTTGCCATTATATAAGCATATTCCAAATAAAAAAGCAACTCCAATTTTCCGGAGTTGCATTTTAAAGTTTATTAAATATAATTATTTCTTCTCCCCGCCGATTATTCCTTCGGAAACACTTTTTGGCACTTCGGCATAATGGGAAAATTCCATCACATAATTGGCTCGGCCTTGCGTCATAGAGCGAAGTTGCGTGGCATATCCAAACATTGAAGCCAATGGAACTTCCGCATCAATTTCTTTCACTCGTGCATTGCCTTCGCCTCGATCATTCATTTCTTTGATGATACCTCGTTTGGAGTTCAGATCTCCCACCACATCACCCATAAAATTTTCTGGCGTAGTGACAACTGTTTTCATAATTGGTTCCATTATAATCGGGTTGGCTCGCCTGCAAGCTTCCTTGAAAGCCATTGAACCGGCAATTCTAAAAGCGGCTTCCGATGAGTCAACTTCATGGAATGATCCATCGTAAACTGTCGCCTTAATGTCAACCATTGGGTACCCGGCCAAAACTCCACTGTCCATTGCTTCCTTGATTCCTTTTCCAATCGGCGCAATATATTCCTGCGGTATAACTCCACCCTTGATTTCATCCACGAATTCAAAACCTTTGCCGGCTTCTTGCGGTTCAACTTTGATCCAACAGTGTCCATATTGTCCGCGTCCTCCTGATTGACGAATATATTTCCCTTCGGCTTGCGCTCCAATTTTGATTGTTTCGCGATAAGCTACTTGAGGCGCTCCAATATTTGCTTCAACTTTGAATTCTCTTTTCATTCGATCTACGATAATATCCAAATGAAGCTCTCCCATTCCGGAAATAATAGTTTGCCCTGTTTCTTCATCAGTCCTCACTTTGAAAGTTGGATCTTCTTCGGCCAATTTTCGAAGAGCCATTCCCATTTTTTCTTGGTCCGCTTTAGTTTTTGGCTCGACTGCAATGGAGATAACCGGATCTGGAAAAGTTATTTTTTCTAAGAGTACTGGTTTTTCAGGATCACATAAAGTATCACCCGTAGTAGTCGCTTTCATTCCAACGAGAGCGCCGATTCCACCGGTATAAATTTCCTGAATTTCTTCGCGGTGGTTAGCATGCATCCGAAGAATTCTACCAACTCTTTCTTTTTCGCCCTTGGAAGAATTCAAAACATATGAACCGGCTTTCAGCATTCCAGAATAAACGCGGAAAAAAGTCAGTTGCCCCACAAATGGGTCAGTCGCCACTTTGAAAGCCAATGCGGCAAAAGGAGCATTGTCGTCATATTTAATTTCAATTTCTTCTGTTTCATCATCCACATCAGTAGCTTTGATTGCCGGAACATCAATTGGAGATGGCAAATAATCCACAACTGCATCAAGCACTAATTGCACACCTTTGTTTCGAAGCGCTGTTCCAGTTAGAACTGGCACAAGTCTTGTGGCAATCACTGCTTTTCGGAGCGCCGTTTTTATTTCTTCTTGGCTGATTTCTTCGCCATTTAAATATTTTTCAGTCAATTTATCATCTGTCTCGGAAATTTTTTCTACCATTTTTTCCCGCCACTCCTTGGCCTTGTCTAAAAGTTCAGCAGGAATTTCTTCTTCATTCACAATTTCTCCCATTTCTCCGGAAAAAGAATAAGCTTTCATTTTTATAAGATCAATTACTCCGCGAAAATCATTTCTTTCTCCAATCGGAAGTTGAACTGCCACAGCATTGGGAGTAAGGCGATTCCAAATTGTATTCAAGGCATAGTAAAAATCCGCGCCTTCTTTATCAATTTTATTTATAAAACAAAATCTCGGCACTTTATATTTTTCGGCTTGGCGCCAAACAGTTTCAGATTGCGGTTCCACTCCTTCTTTTCCGTCAAAAACAACCACGCCTCCATCAAGCACGCGAAGTGATCTTTCCACTTCCACCGTGAAGTCCACATGTCCAGGAGTATCGATAATATTTATCTGATGGTCTTTCCAAAAACAAGTTGTGGCTGCAGAAGTGATTGTGATTCCCCGCTCCTTTTCCTGTTCCATCCAGTCCATCACTGCCGCGCCTTCATGCACTTCGCCAATTTTGTGCGTAATTCCAGTATAAAACAAAACGCGCTCGGTTGTGGTAGTTTTCCCAGCGTCAATGTGAGCGATGATTCCGATATTTCGATATTTTTCGATTGGGTACTCTCTCATTATGTACTAAAAAGAATTTTGTAATTTTATAATTTTTAAATAAATCTGAATGCTTAAATTTTTAAACATTAGAAAATTAAAAAATTATTTATAAAATTAAAAATTAAAAATTAAAAATTTCCAGAGTTGATATTTTACGCAAAATGAGCGAAGGCTTTATTAGCATCTGCCATTCGGTGAACATCTTCTCGTTTCTTCATAGCTGAACCGGTTTTATTAGAAGCGTCAATCAGTTCATCGGCTAACTTTTCCGCCATTCTTTTTCCTTTTTTGGAATGAATAGCATTTTTTATCCAACGAATTGCCAAAGTTGTTCGTCTTTCTCCCGCCACTGGAACTGGCACTTGATAGTTCGCTCCTCCAACTCTTCGGGATTTCAGCTCAACCAGCGGAGAAACATTTTTTAATGCCTGTTCAAAAATATTCAAACCTCCTTTTTTAGTTCGCTCGTGAATTATTTCAAAAGCATCATACATTATTTTTTCTGCAATAGATTTTTTTCCACACTCCATAATACTCATCATAAATTTCCCCACTAGCATATTGCCGTATTTAGGATCGGGTTTAGTATTTTTTTGATAAATTCTTTTTCTTCGTGCCATAAACTTTATAAAAATTATTCTTTAGCCTTTTCTCTTTTCGCTCCGTATTTTGATCGGCCTTGTTTTCGATTAGCCGTTCCAGCCGTGTCCAACACTCCTCGAACAATATGATAGCGAACACCCGGAAGATCTTTCACTCGTCCGCCACGAATCATAACAATTGAGTGTTCCTGCAAGTTATGCCCGATTCCAGGAATATAGGCCGTTACTTCCATTCCATTTGTGAGCCGGACTCTCGCAATTTTTCGAAGCGCTGAGTTTGGTTTTTTTGGAGTAGTCGTGGAAACTTTTAGGCAGACTCCGCGCTTAAATGGCCCGTCAGTATCCACCGGTTTGTTTTTTATTGTGTTGAAAACATATTTAAAAGCCGGGGTTGTATTTTTCCTCTTGCTGATTTTTCTCGGCTTCCTTTTGAGTTGATTGATTGTTGGCATAAAAATAAACGCATAGGCTTATTGCCTAGCAAAATAATATTAAACGATTGGAATTATTCTGTCAATACCGCGCATCCAAGACTATAAAGTTTTATTTTTCTTCTTTATCCCTAAAAATCTTCATTAGATAAATACTTATAATAACCACTGCCAAAGTTATAGCGATTGCATAGATAAATTTTACCCAAAGATTATTCGCGCCTAGCGGGAAAAAATATTCAATGAGAGACTTGATGGCATCGTTCCAAGCCAGTCCCGCCACCAGCCCAAAAGCGGCTGTGATATAGCCCGCAATTTTATTTCTGACTTCTCTCCTAATATCAGAAACTTCTTTTTTAAATTTATTTTGTATTGGTTCCATTTCTTTTTAGCGCTCCTGAAATTAATTTATCCAAAAATTCTGGAAAACTCAAACCTGAAGCCGCAGCTGCTTGCGGAGCCAGGCTTGTCGCGGTCATTCCAGGAATAGTATTTATTTCTAAAAAATATAATTTACTATCCTTTTCATCCCAGATAAAATCCGCTCGCGCGAGATCTTTGCAACCAATAGCTTTGAAAATTTTGACCGCATATTTTTGAATTTTTTTTCTAGTTTCATCTGGAATATCCGCCGGACAAACTTCTTTCGAACCGCCGACTTCATATTTCGCGCGATAATCAAACCAGCCAGAAATTTGAGGAATAATCTCAACAACCGGAAGAGCCTTGGGATTTTTGTCCCCCATCACCGCAACTGTAAGTTCTCGGCCTTTTATAAATTGTTCCAGCAAAATTTCATTGCCATGCCGAAGCGCTTTTTCTATCCCTTCCTCCAACTCTTCTTTCGAATTAGCCAAACTTATTCCAACGGACGATCCGAGTTCGGACGGCTTTATAACAATTGGCAAAGCTAACTTAGTAATAATTTTTTCAAGATTAAACTTTTTGTTTTTTAAAATAATTATATCTTTCGCAATTTTTAGCCCCGCTGATTTGGCAATAATTTTGGTTTTTTTCTTATTCATTGAAAGAGCGCTCGCTAGCGTTCCGGAAAAAACATATGGAATGCCGAGCATATCCAGCATGCCCTGCAATTTTCCATCTTCGATTTGTGGCCCGTGGCCAATCGGCAAAACTAAATCAATTTTGTTTCCTTCTGTATCACCTTGATAAAAATTATTTATACTTCGATTTTCTTCTTTTGATACAACCAACGCTTGCGATTGTTCCAGCGTTATTCCTCCTTCTTTATTTGCTAAAGAAAGATTTTTCTGTATATATTCATTGCCAATCTCACCAAGAAGCCACTGACCATTTTTGGTTATGGCGATTGGGATAACATTATATTTATTTTTATCCAGCGCGGAAATTACTTGATTAGCTGATTTCAAAGAAATTTCATGTTCGCCCGATTTTCCACCGAAGATAACCGCTAAGTTTATTTTTGTCATAATTATTTGAAAAATTTATTCAATGCAACAATCTATCGCTTTTCGAACTAATACGCCAAGCTTCCCCATAAAACCCTTCTTTTCTTTGTCCTTTTTGTCCATCGCTTCATCGTCAATTTTTTTGATATCATTCGTATCAATTACTTTCATATTTATTCCCCAAAACAAGGAGTATAAGTTATAGGCTTTTTCAAAAAGTTCCTGAGCTTCTTCTTTTTTCCCCATCCCCTGCTGTTTTGTCGCTACTTCCATAAGGCGCATAGAGGCTGCCAGCAAATGTTTTGAAATGCACCAGATTTCTCCTTCCGGATTTTTGATTATCTTTCGAAGCAAATCCCCTCTCATTTTTCGCACCTCCTGAAGCAAATCAAAATATTCCGGTTTCCCAAGTTTTGCTCCCGTAAAAAAGAAATGCTCTTCAATGCTCACTAGATTCATAATCGCAATTGACAAATCTTGATCAGAACTTAAATCAAGTTTGTCTTGCTTTTTCATCGTGTCTACTTTTTCGATTAGCTCATTGAGATTTTTAATTGGATTTTCCATAAATATTGTTTTACGAACTACGAAATTAACGAAATACGAAACGTCCAAACTCCCTTTTCGTACTTTCGTATTTAGTATTTATTTCGTATTTCGTAATTTAGCAGGTTAGAAAATAAAAAATAATATTTAAAATTCCAAGGATCGCAATCGGCACGGCAACTTTTTGAAATGGAAAAAAAACTTTTCCGCCGTTTTTTTTCTTTAGCCAATTATTTATAAATACTGCCAAGAGGAAAAAAATGCTTCCCAAAATTATGCCGAGCAATAATTTATCCATGCCCCAAAGTTTATTCGTGGGATTACCGATAAATTTATTTCGGTAAAGCGGACCGATGGTAAAAACATAAAAAAGAAGCGTGATTAGAATTTTCCTCCCATAAAATTTAATATCTTTCTTTTTTAGCCAGTCGATTGTCCAGATAATCATCGCTACCAAAAGGCCTCCAATCCAAAGTCCAGAAATAGAATCATCTATTCCTAAATATTCTGAAAGTCCGACGCAAGCGCTCACAGCCACAATGCAAACCGGACAAACTGCCAAAACTGGCTTGGCAAAAAACAAAATTGTACCAAGAAAAGAAAGTTTTAAAAATTTTTTAAGTTTCATATTTTGCATTTTTATTCTTACTTCTTACTTCTTTCTTAACTCCCCGCTTTGTCTTTGAAAAATTGAATGGCTTGTTCTTGCCCAATCATACATTTGCCTTCCGCCCAAAGAAACGGAACGCCAAGACCTTCTTCAGTATTAATTCCACATTGTTTCGCCTTTTCCACCATAAATTCGGCATTGGATTTATTATGATAAACTTCTCCCTGGGCAAAAGCAATTTTTTCTGATATTTTATTCTCTTTGATATAGTCCTCAACAATTTTGCAATGAGGACATTCCCGGCCGTAGAAAAATATAATTCCGGCGCTTCTATCGACTGCCGGAGTTTCCTTGCTTCCGCAACCCGCCAAAACAAGAGCGATTGCTAAGAAAATCGAGGCTAAAAAATATTTATTCATTTATTATTTTTAGGCTTATTAACACTTATTATATTACTTATACTAGCATAAAGCCAAATTTATTCCAATTTCGAACAAAAAACAGCCCCGATTGCTCGGGACTGCTTTTTTATAAAAACCTTTCTAATTACTTAGAATCGGTCTCTTCGTCCGCCGAAATCTCTTCCGCGTCCGCCTCCGAAAGCGCCACGTGGGCGTTCTTCTTTCGGTCGAGCTTCATTGACAGTCAACGCTCTTCCTTCGTATTCTTTTCCGTTGAACATTTCAATAGCAGCTTGTGCTTCTGCGTCAGAACCCATTTCTACGAATCCAAAACCTTTGGATCGTCCGGACATTCTGTCAGTGATGATCATCGCTGAAGCCACTGTTCCCGCTGCCGAGAAAAGTTCTTTCAGACCTTCATCATTCACATTGTAGGACAAATTGCCTACATATAACTTTTGTGCCATTTTTTTGCCTTAATTGAGTTAGCATTGCAAGGCGACCTCTCTCATATCGCTTAACTCCTTACTTTTATAAGGCAAAACTTACTGAGAAGACTTACAACAAAACAAGTATAGCGTAAATGCGGGGAAAAGTCAACCCCGCACTAACTTTTGCTCAAAGACTTTTTAATTCTTCTTTTTAATTGAGCCAAAGCTTGCCCGTATTGTTTTAATTGTTTTTCCCTATTCCAAGCATCGCTTTCTTCTAAATATGCTTCGTAATAAACTAATTTCCAGTGATAATTTTTGGTTGAAAATGATTTATCATTATTATGTTCAAAAAGTCTTTTTCTTAAATTGTTTGTGCAACCATAATATAATTCTTCCAGCTCATTTTTTACCACATAAACATAGTGCATACTTTTAAAAAGCAAAAGTTAGTGCGGGGTCAAGCACCACTACTCTTTAGGAATTTCTGGGGTTTGATTGCTTTGATTTTCATTTACTATTTCTTCCGGAGGCAATTCCCCTTTCAAAAGAGTCGCGTAGCCAAAAAAAGCACTGAAACGATTAGACCAAATTAAAACATTATTATATTTTTCAAGATTAGTAGATTTATCCAATTTATAATTTATATTTCCGGAAACCGCCTTCAAAAGTCCGGCATCAATTGCGTCATTTGGATCAAGATTTAGAAATGGCGAAAGATACACATGCATATCTTGGCCATTTAATGTTTCAAAATCTTCCAGCCGAAGAAAAATATCTTCTCCGCTTTTCACAAATAGCGCTTTGCCTTTCACTGTTTGCTCAACATTTTTGAATCTCCCTTGAGAAATTATTTCCGCTTTTGGCGGAGCGTCTTCACCAATTTTATCCGTTTCCACCACTTTGCCAGGCGTTTGCATATCGATAGAAATTGCACTTTTTTTGAGCGGATGCGCAGAATTTTTCTGGTGTTTTTTCCAAAAAAATATTCCAAAACCAATGCCCAAGATTAATACCAAAACCAGAATTGCAATTATAATTTTTTTCTTCCAAAAAGATTTTCGATAGGTTTTTCGCATTATTACTTCCGGTTTTTTCAGTTTCTTTAATTTTTGAATTTTTTTCAAAAAGCCCGCGATGGCTTTTTTTATTTCCTCTTTTTTCATTTTTTTATAAAACATATTTTTTTATTTATATTGTAATTATAAAACAAAAATTGAAATTTCGCTAGAGAGTTTGGCAGTCTTCTTGATTTATTGAAAATATCTGTTATAATCAATTTGTTTTTAAAAACTGATCCGCCAGCTGGCGGATTCCGGCATAGCCCCGAACATTTCATATTTAAAATGATAACAAATGTATTTTATTTACGGAATTTACAATATCAAAAATAAAAAAATATATATTGGCCAGTGCAATAATATAAAAGAAAGAATAGAAATGCACAATAATAAAACATTCAGCAACAGTTACACGGCTCGGTTTGATGGAGAATGGATTTTAATATATAGCGAGAAAACTGAGACAAGGAAAAAAGCATTAATAAGAGAAAAACAATTAAAAAGTTATAGAGGAAGAGAATTTATTAAAAGTTTTATAAAATAAAAAATTAATTTTATAGCTCCGCAGTAGCTCAATGGTAGAGCGAGAGACTGTTAATCTCCAGGTTGCAGGTTCGAGTCCTGCCTGCGGAGCTGTGAAATTAATTTACTGTTAATCTCCATTAATTGACGGCTGGTTATGGTCCGCCTCCGCCAGTTGGCGGATGGCGGACGAGTCCTATCGCCGGAGCGTTTGAAAAATAGCACTCCATATGCTATTTTTGCTTGTTGTTTAACATGTGAATAAACTGGCAACCAGATAATCAAATATACTAATTTTAGAGGAGCGTGTTATGAAAACCGAAATTACTAAATTTAGTACAGAAACTGTTGACAAGCGACCCCTGCCTGATTACACAGGCGATGGAATTAAATTTTGCGAGGGGATTCTCCATCGAAATTTTGATGGGGAATTTAATTCAAGACAAGTCTTGCAATTAATTAGATTGCAAGAAGAAGGGAAAAGCTCTCTTCTGAGCCGGTGGAAAGTGAATTATTTTAAGGTCGCCGGATTCTGGCGAGTCCAGATACGCCACAAATGGTGTTCGGGATGGATCGTTAGTTTTATCACTTATGCGGAGGGAAGCTCAAATTGATATCTTGATATCGACCAATGAATGAAAAATCGTCCATATGGTCGATTTTTCATATCCATTTAAATTCAAATTAATCAAAAATCTTTTGAAACTTAAGCCAGTCAAAAGTTCTAAATTTATTCAGCAGAGGGAGCCTTGAATCTTTTTTTATTTTTAGCGTAGCTTCAGTCAAAGGCTGATCCGCCTCTGGCGGAGAGTCCTATCGCCGGAGCCCATATTTTGAGCGACATTATATTTTTATCATACGAGCATTATAAATCACATATTTAAATATGTGATTTTTATTTGCAATTATTTTTCAAACTTATTGTAGTAAATAATATAATTATTAAAATTTTTATTATGACAAAATATGTAGACGGATTTGTGCTTGTAGTTCCAAAAGACAAATCTGAAGAATACAAGAAAATGGCAGAAGACGGTCGCGATATGTGGATAAAGCATGGCGCGCTTGAATACTATGAATGCCGGGGTGATGACCTTGCTGCCCAGGAAATGGGTGGTGAAAAAGCACGTGCATTTCCTGAAATGGCTGGAGCAACAAATGATGATACAGTTTGGTTTTCTTTTATAGTCTTCAAATCCAAAAAACATCGAGATGAGGTCAATGCTAAAGTGATGGAAGAAATGAGTAAGTCGATGGAAGGAAACAAAGATATGTCCGTGCCTTTTGACATGAAACGAATGGCTTATGGTGGTTTTCAAGTTGAGGTAGAAGGATAGAGAACTGAATTTAAATCACGAAACTGCTCTCAGAAATGAGGGCGGTTTTTATAAATTACGCCAAGAAAACGAAGTTCTAACTTCGTCCAGATGGAAGCGAATATTTTCAAAGCTTATTTCAGCCTTGATTTTTTATACCAAAATTAGGATCTAAATTTTGTTATGGTATAATTAGGTATCTAAAAAAATTAATACATTTATATGCAAATGAAGTTTATCTTGAAAAAGTGGAATTTAGCGATAAAAATTATTCCTATCCTAATTGGAATATTTCTCTTGAAGCTAGCTTTTCATAAATTTGGCTTCGAATATATTTCTCTTAATGCTTTGTTCACCAGCCTTATCGCGGCCACAACCTTTTTAATTGGGTTTTTAATCACCGGCGTTATTTCCGATTATAAGGAGAGCGAAAAAATTCCAGGAGATATGGTTGCGGGACTCGAAGCTCTCTATGATGAGGTTTATATTTTAGATAAAAACAAAAGCAATGAAATAACTAAAAATTATTTAGATTTCTATGGAAAATTTTTAAATTCAACTATTGATTGGTTCTATCGAAAAGAAAAAACCAAGGATATACTTGCAAAACTTCATCAAATGGATGACCACTTCGCCAAGCTGGAGAGTATGATTCAGCCTAATTTTCTAACTCGCATGAAAAATGAGCAAAGTAATTTGCGAAAAATGATTATCCGCGTTGATAATATTCGCGACATGTCATTTATCCAATCGGCTTATGCAATTGTAGAGTCTTTGGCTTTTTTTGTGATAACTGGACTTCTAATTATAAAAGTTGAGCCATTTTATGAAGCGCTCTTCTTCACTATCCTAGTATCATTTCTAATGATTTATATGATATTTTTAATCAAAGACCTAGACAACCCTTTCGATTATTCTGAGCATGGAGAAAATGGCACAGAAGTTTCCATAAAACCAATCCATGATTTGATTGAAAGAATAAAGTTATAATCTAGCTAAAACTTTAATGGAAAGAATTAGTATGAAGCTTGAATAAAAAGATACATGGAAATTAGAAAAAAAATAATCAAAAATAAGCAATGGGATATTTTAGGGATTGGCAGTCCCCTGCTTGATATTGTGATAAATGTCAGCAATGATATGCTTCGCAAATTAAATTTCAAAAAGGGATCGATGAATTTAATTTCTAAAAAAGAAAGCAAAAATATTCTGAAACTTTTTAGAAATATTAAATATGAACTAACTCCGGGCGGAAGTGTTTCCAACACCATTTCAGGAGCCAATATCTTAGGCAGTCGGGTATCATTTTTGGGAATTGTCGGAAAAGATGCATATGGCAAAAAATATCATGCAAAAATAAAAAAAGAAGGCATCGACTCTCATCTTCATTATCATGAGAAAGACGCGACTGGCCATGTGATTGTTCTTGTGACTCCTGACGGCGAGCGAACGATGGCAACGCATTTGGGTGCATCCCTAAATTTTACAAAAGAACATATCAAAAAAGATTTGATTATAAATAGCAGAATTTTGCACATTGAAGCTTACCAATTGGAAAATTCAATTACCCGCCAGGCAGTCCTGCATGCGATTCAAATCGCAAAAAAAAATAGCGTCTTGATTTCACTTGATCTTTCTGATACAGAACTTATCCAGCGGAATAAAAAACTTTTTAAAAATATTATTAAGGAACATATTGACATCGTGTTTGCCAATGAAAAAGAAGCTGTTGAATTTGCCGGTAAAAAAAATCCGCTTGAGGCTTTGCACAAAATCGCCAAAAACTGCAATATTGCAATTGTGAAATTAGGAGAAAAAGGAAGCTTAATCAAGAAGGGTAAGAATGTTTTCAAAATTAAATCACAAAAAGTTGATGTTATAAACACAAACGGCGCAGGAGACACCTATGCCGCAGGGATTTTACACGGACTCATAAATAATTTAGACTTACAAGAGGCTGGGGAAATGGCTAGCCATATTTCAGCCTTAGTGGTTGGGAGCAGCGGCGCCCGACTCGACAAAAAGCATATTAATTCAATTTATAAATATCAAAATGAAAAAAGAACAAGATTATAAGGTCAAGGATATTAATCTGGCTGAATATGGCCGAAAAGAAATTATAATGGCAGAGAAGGAAATGCCCGGTCTTATGGCTCTGCGAAAAAAATTCAAAGGAAAAAATCCGCTTAGAGGTGCCCGAATTTTAGGCAGTCTCCATATGACTATCCAGACTGCTGTTTTAATTGAAACTTTAGTAGAGCTGGGAGCGAAAGTGCGTTGGGTTTCTTGCAATATTTTTTCGACCCAAGACCATGCCGCTGCCGCTATAGCCAAAGCTGGCGTTCCGGTTTTTGCTTGGAAAGGCGAAACTTTGGAAGATTATTGGTGGTGCACAAAACAAGTTTTCCAATTCGGCAAGGATTTAGGGCCGAACTTGATTGTAGACGATGGTGGCGATGCAACACTGATGCTGCACATTGGCACAGAAATTGAAAAAGAACCAAAAATTTTGAAGAAAAATTATTCCGAAAAAAGCGAGGACGAAAAAGAACTCATGAAAATTCTCGCCAAAATTTATCAGGAAGACAAAATTTTTTGGAGCAAGAGAATAAAAGATGTTAAGGGAGTTTCCGAAGAAACTACAACCGGAGTACACAGGCTATATCAAATGTTTAAACAAAAAAGATTATTGTTTCCCGCTATTAATGTGAACGATTCTGTAACTAAAAGTAAATTTGACAATCTTTATGGATGCCGGGAAAGCTTGGCCGATGGAATTAAGCGCGGAACAGATATTATGGTGGCGGGAAAAGTGGTTGTTGTTTGCGGTTATGGCGATGTCGGAAAAGGTTGTGCCCAAAGTATGAAAGGTTTTGGAGCGCGAGTTATCATAACTGAAATAGATCCGATTTGTGCTCTCCAAGCCTCTATGGAAGGGTTTGAAGTTAAGACAGTTGAAGAGGCGCTAAATGAAGGCGATATTTATGTGACTGCCACAGGAAATCAAGATATCATCACAATCGACCACATGAAAAAAATGAAAGATGAAGCTATTGTTTGCAATATCGGGCATTTTGATAATGAAATCCAGGTTGGAAAATTAGAAAAATATAAGGGCATTAAGAAAATAAATATCAAACCTCAAGTTGATAAATATTTGTTCCCCGACGGGCACACGATAATTCTTCTTTCGCAAGGGCGCTTGGTTAACTTAGGAAACGCAACCGGACACCCGAGTTTCGTTATGAGCACTTCATTCACCAATCAAATTTTGGCGCAGATAGAACTTTGGAAAAATAAACATGAGATTGGGGTTTATACTCTGCCAAAAAAACTGGATGAAGAAGTGGCCAGACTTCACCTCGATAAACTTGGAGTTTCTCTCACAAAACTAACCAAAAAACAAGCTGATTATTCCAATGTGCCAATTGATGGACCATATAAACCAGAGCACTATCGTTATTGACATAACCCAAAAATAGAATTATTTTAAGAACATTGAGCTAATCTGGAAATTTAAGGAGGATTAGCTTTTTTGTACCTTAAAATGAAGCTTCAAAAATAATACGCGAAGAGTCGTTTTGAATATAAAACCGTTAACTTTTACAAACCGCAAAGAAAAGGAGAAGCAGCAGATGGCAATCAACACAGTAGAAAAAATTGATAATCTTGTAAAGGTCAACCATGTATTGATCAGCGTGTCGGACAAAACCGGCCTGGACGATTTCGTCCTCGGGCTAAATAAAACCAATCCGGCAGTAACAATTTATTCAACCGGGAAAACGTATGACTTTATTAAAAAATTGGGACGCCATAGACCAAGAATGTTTCAGGTGTCCGATTACACCGGCCAACGTGAAACCCAAGGAGGACTTGTGAAAACCCTGGATTTCAAAATCTATCTGGGCCTCCTGACAGAAACATACAATCTGTACCATCAAAGTGATTTGAGTCGAACCGGAGCTATGCCGATTGACATGGTTGTAGTTAACCTGTATCCGTTTCGGGAAACGATTGCCAAGCCAGATGCCACGCCAGAAAAGGCTCGCGGCAATATTGATATCGGCGGGCCTTGCATGATCCGCGCGTCAGCAAAAAATTATATCCGCGTGGCGTCAGTTGTGGACCCAGATGACTATAGGAAAATCATCAATGAGTTATTCCTAACTGGAGGCAGAACCGGCTTAGATATCCGTTTCTATCTGGCCCAAAAAGCTTTTCAGCACACTGCGTCCTATGATACAGCCATTGCAAGTTACATGGGCAAACAAACCATCGAAAATATCCGGGGCACTTATCCGCAAATCGAAAACCAACAGTAAAACAAGTCGGCGGGTCAGATATAGTAATGTTGTTTTTAGGGTAGCGAAGCTTCAAACATTAATCTGTTTAGTGCTATATCATCTAGCACAAACAGGAAAGGGCATTGTTTTTAAATAATGCCCTTTTACTTTTTTTAAAGTAAAATCTCATAAATTATTTAGATTAGACTGTGTTATAATATGGGTCAGAAGTTATTAGCTGGAAAATATTATTCTTTAGTTCTTGTATTTATTATATGAAAAACGAAACTATCCTAAAAATAGAAAATCTTGAAAAAAGTTATGGGAAGCTCAAGGCCGTTGATGGCATTTCGTTTTCGGTTGAAGCAGGCGAAACTTTCGGACTTTTGGGTCCCAATGGTGCCGGAAAAACAACAACAATTAATATGCTCTTAGGCATTCTTGAGCCGACTGACGGAAAAATTATTATGCTTGGAAAAAATATGGCAGAACACCATGCTGAAGTGCGATGCCTTATCAACTTCGCAGCGGTTTATGCTCATCTTCCGTCCAACCTTACAGTTTGGCAAAATCTCTATATTTTTGGAAAACTTTATGAAGTAAAAAATCTGCGCTCTCGCATCGATACACTGATGAATGAATTTGATTTGAAAAAATTTTCCGCCACCAAAGCCGGTTTGCTTTCTTCAGGCGAGTTTAGCCGACTAAATCTTGCCAAAGCTATCATCAACGAGCCTTGTCTTCTGCTTTTGGACGAACCAACCGCTTCACTTGATCCGAGCATTGCCCAACAAATCCGGGAAATGGTTATGGCTTACGCGAAAAAAAACGGCGCAGCGGTAGTTTGGACTTCGCACAATATGCGAGAGATTGAAACTGTATGCAACCGAGTAGCTTTTTTGTCGCACGGAAAAATATTACTCACTGGCGATCCACGAACTTTGCCAGCGCAACAAGGCAAAAAAGACCTGGAAGAATTATTCATTACCGTCGCCAGAGAACCCTTAACTCTTAATGAGCAATGATATGAGTTTTAAAAGAATCTACGTTATTTTTATCCGCCAATGGTTCCTATTCCGAAGTAACCCAATCCGGCTAGTGACGGTATTTTTGTGGGGCATTATGAACATAGTTCTTTGGGGATTCATTACTAAATATTTAGGAACGCTTGGACAGGCGGCTTTCAGCTTTGCCACTGCCCTTTTGGGCGCAATCATTCTTTCGGAATTTATGAATCGGATCCAGCAAGGCATTATGACCTCTTTTCTAGAAGACATCTGGTCGCAAAATTTCATCAATTTTTTTGCTTCGCCACTGGAAATCCGGGAATATCTGGGTGGGCTTGTTCTGACAAGCATCATCACAAGTCTGGCTAGTTTTGCAGTTCTCATTCTCCTGGCTGGAATTATTTTTGGCTACAATATTTTAGAAGCCGGACTTTTTATCCTCCCCTTTCTTTTAATTTTATTCTTGTTCGGCATGGCGGTAGGACTTTTCATAACTGCAATTATTTTCCGTTTTGGGCCAGCAGCTGAATGGCTTGGCTGGCCACTTCCTTTTTTACTTTCAATTTTTTCCGGAGTGTTTTATCCTATCGCCACCTTGCCTTCGGCATTTCAAATTCTGGCTCGGTTAATTCCAGCTTCTTATGTTTTTGAAAGCTTCAGAAGTATTTTGTCTGGAAATTATTTTTTCTCAGGGCTATTAAGCAATCTTCTTGTCGGAACGGCTTTGGCTATTTTTTATCTAATGCTCGCTTATATTTTTTTCCTACGCGTTTATCGCGCTAATTTGCGAAGTGGAGCATTGGCTCGTTTCGGTGCAGAAGTCTAAGGTCAAAGAATATATTCAAACATATTTAGCAAGAAAAAAACCACCCCGATTAAATCGGAGTGGTTTTTATTAAGGCTTACTTATTGCATCCACAGTCGCAATCCGGACCGCATTTACATTCCCCTTCTCCTGTGCCACAGCCACATTTGCAAACCTTTCCGCAACCACAGCCACAAACGCAAGTTTCCTCTTTGTTGTTTTCCATATATTTATTATTTAAAAAATTATTATTTAAAATAACTTAATCGACCTTGCTATATATTATACAAACTTATTGTCTTTAAATTTCTTAGTATTTATAAAACACCCCGCTCCGGAGTGTTTTATAATTTATTCTTGAGAAATATTTTTTATTTCTGCATCAAACTTAGCGTGATCGTCTGGCTTTTTCCGGTAATATTTGAAACAGTCATCTGAACATATTTATCCCCTTTGTTATATTGTGTGGCATAGCTAGTTTCTGTCGGAGTATTGACAGCTGGCATTGTCCAGCCCAGAGCTTTCATTTGTTCATCATAATATGTCGCGATAGTTTTCACATCTTTTGCGCTTTCCAATCGCAGAAGCACTCCTTCTTTGAGCGTCGGTCCGTTATTTATAATTTGCGCAAGTGAAGCATCTTTATACTGCGGAAGATTTTCACTCTTATAGAGTTCGGGATAATCTACTCCCCCAATTTTTGTCCCTGTCTTTTCTCCGCACCCAGCCAAAAGAAAAACGGCTGGCAGAAGAAAAAGCAACGCGTATTTTTTCATTTTTTTATTTTAATAATTACAAGTTTATTATACCACGCAATTTTAACTAGCCCTAATTTAGTCTTTCACTTCCAAATGCCGAGTATGCCAGTTTAGAACAGCGGTTTTTTTGACCATTAATTTGTGCATTTCCGGATAAGCTTTCTTTATTACTTCCGAAGCGTAATCACCCAAAAATTGGGATTTGAGTTCCGCTCTGGCCCGATCTACGCCAATTTCATTATACGGCGATGAAGCGAGCAGAAGAAAACCGTCTTTGGGAATCATGCCTTTTTCCATATTGGATTTAATTATGCCGACCGCTTTGGTTATTGGTCCCCCAATATCAGGACTATACGGCCCGATGATAAGAGCAATGTTTGGCACATGCAAAAAATCAAAACCGCGCCCAACGCAAATAATCCATTCTCGATGTACTGTATCCAATTCGAGATTACGGTGCGAATTTCTAATATCTTCAATATGGGAAATATTGCCAGTTGCCAGTGGAACCATGTCCGAGAGTATTCTGTCTGGCATATCCGGATACATTTCTCTTAATTTATTAATCCAAAATTCTTTGGAAGTATCTTTGATTTCTGCCAAATTCGCAACTTTTTTATTCTCGCCGTGAAATATCATCGCGTCTTCATCGGTTTCAAAACCGCAAACTACCGGATAAACTGTTTGATGATCTTGACCGAAAATATATTCCACTTGTTTTTTCACTTCAAAAACATGTTTAACAGCAGCTTCACGATCATGATTGAATCCGGCACAACCGCGGTTATGGTTGCCTTTGGAATAATGGTAAGTAATAAGTAATAAAACTCGGCGCGAATCGTTTATAGCAGTGTTCACAGTGTTATAAAGCACTTCGCCCAGATATGGCCAGCCTAAATTAAACATTCCGCCAATATTTCGAAATGGCTTGATTATTCCGAGAGGCGTCTTTGTTGCATATGGAATATGAATTCTTCCGTCCATGCATTTTAGAACAATCACCATAGTTGGATGCTTGGCCAAATATCTTTTTCTCGCCAGATAGGCTTCTGATGTACAATAAACTTCTGAATGATGCTTGCTTAAGTTGAAAAGCCACTTGATCCGGTCTTTGATCGGCTTTTTAGTGATATTGGCTTCCCGAGCATCGATATATTTATTTATTTCTTTCATAAATTTTGTTTATCTTATAATAATTTATTATAACCTTTAAATTGCAATGGTCAATGGCATGAAAAAAATCGCATTGACAAATAACCGCGATTGATATATAATACAGTACAAGTCCCAATAAGCCTGCAGTTAGAAGACTCGTCGAACTTTTTTGCAAAGCCTCTAATGGTACAAATTTAAATAACCTATATATCTATTACAATGGAACAAGGAACAATCAAAAAATTGACTGATCGAGGATTCGGATTCATTTCCCGAGACGGAAGTGACAAGGATCTTTTCTTTCATTCAAAAGAACTTCAAGGCGTAGCCTTTGAAGAACTCCGTGAAGGAGACAAAGTCCAGTTCGAAGTAAGCGAAAGCCCAAAAGGACCATGCGCAATCAGCGTTTCAAAGATCTAATATTTTTTAGTATTTGAAGGAACCGCCCCGATTTATCGGGGCGGTTTTGTTTTTGTGTTATAATTGGTTAATGCAATAAATTTATGGAAATAAGACAACGCCAAACATTGCGCACTCAAAAATCTTACCTTAAAAGAAAACTTCTAACGGGATTATTTTTTCTCGTTATTATTTTTTTCCTTTTTAAGGGATTCGTTTGGCTAAAAAATATTTTAGGAAAAAATGATATTTCGAAAAATGAAATTGTCAAAACAACAGAAAAAAACCCCGAAGAAATTCTCGAAAAAAATAGCGATCGAGTTGAGGAATACAAAATTTCTGAAGGTGACATTCCAGCAGAAGTTTTTGAATCGAATGGAAAATTTAATGCTAATGATGTGGAAGCGCTTTTATTCTCTTCTAAGGATGTTTATGATTTTACTCGCATCAAAGCCGGGCAAAAACTTCGTTTTTATTTTGGCCAGGAAGAAAAAGCCAAACGCGTGGAATATGACAAAAATACAGAAGCATTAATTGTTATTGAGCGAAATGGAAGCGAATTTAGCGCGCGCGAAGAAAAAATTTCCTATGAAACATCCCAAGAAATTGCGCACGGGAATATTGAAAACTTTTTTTATGTTGATGCGATGGACGCCGGACTTTCAGAAAGCACGGTCTTGGAAGTCGGCGATATTTTTTCTTTCGATATCGACTTTGCCACCGAAATTCAAGTCGGCGATGAATTTACAATTATTTATGAAAAGAGAACGCGCGATGGGAAAGAGGCACCAGATGGGAAAATTCTTGGCGCAAAATTTATAAATTCCGGCGTGGCTTATTATGCTTATTATTTTGAAAATGACGGCAAGAGCGGATATTATGATGCGGATGGAAAACTTCTCGAACGGCAGTTTCTCAAAGCTCCGCTAAGCTATCGCCATATTTCTTCCGGCTTTACTGGCGCGCGTATGCATCCAATTACTCGAAAAGTTTCCGCTCACTATCAAATTGATTATGCCGCACCCGCTGGAACACCGGTCGTCGCTTCGGCCAATGGAAATTTAATAAGCGCTAATTGGGAAGGCGGCTGGGGAAATATAGTTCGGCTTAGCCACGACAATGGTTATACCACGCACTATGGGCACCTAAGCGCTTTCGCTAAAAATCTCCGATCGAGCGGAAGAATTAGCCGGGGACAAATTATCGGTTATGTTGGATCAACCGGCTGGTCAACCGGTCCACATCTTGATTATGGGATAAAACTCAATGGCGTTCCGGTCAATCCGCTCAAGATGGACTTACCCAAAGGCAACCCACTAAACGAAGAACAAATGAAAATTTTCGAAGAAACTAAAAAACAATACGCAGATTCGTTAAAATAATTCTTACAATATTTTTATTGCGCTGGCTCACCATTAAAAAGAGTATTTTCAAAATCTTGGCCGAGCGCTTCTTCCCATCGAGCAAACATTGGATCAGTATAATCAGGTTCTTCTGGTCCAAGAGGAGCATTTTTGTTCACATAAAAAAGAATGGAATGCCGATCAGGCTCAATTTGACTTCTAACTTCGGAAGCTTTATATTTTTTCGCTTTATTTTCAGAAATTTTTTTACCAGAAGCAATTTTATAATATCTAACTTCTCCAGAAGCTTTTCCGGTAATCATCGGCTTTGAAGATTCAACTTTTTCATACAAGCCAAATTTTTCGTCCGGATAAAACATTAATTCCTTGTCCAAAAAATTCCGCCAAATAGGCGCCGCGACATAAATTCCGTCAGACCCAGACTTCATAGGAATATTATTATTATTGCCAACCCAGACTCCTACGGCAATGCTCGGGGTATAGCCTATCGTCCAAGCATCGCGAAATTCCTGCGTCGTGCCAGTTTTAGCCGCCACTTCACGATCTTTGAAAGCTAATGGGGAAGAACTGCCAAATACTGCTGACCGAGATGCATTATCCGAAAGAACTGAACTTATTTTCCTGGCAATTTGTTCATAGATTACGCGCTCATTATGATTTGAATTTTCTCTTATCACATTTCCTTTTTGATCAACAATTTTTAGAATAGTTGAGGGCGGATTTTTTATTCCATCATTAGCAAAAACAGAAAAAGCCGAAACCATATCGAGAAGCTTCACTTCCCCTCCGCCAAGCACTAGCGAAAGTCCGAAGCGATTTCGATTATTCAGCGTAGAAATTCCAAGTTTTTCAGCAAGATCAATCGTTTCATTTATCCCAGCTAAATATAAAGTTTCCACCGCTGGGATGTTGAGCGACATTGATAATGCTTGACGCATAGAAACTAGCCCGTGAGATGTTCCGTCATAATTATTGGGCATATAATCTTTTCCTGATCCATCCGGACCAAAATTTGTTGGCACATCGAAGAGGAGAGTTTCGGGCTGATAACCTTTTTCAAAAGCTCTTGCATAAGCGAAGGGCTTAAATGAAGAACCAGGCTGGCGAAGGCTCGTCGCGATGTTAACTTGCCCGTCGATTGATGAATCAAAAAAATCCTTGCTTCCAACCATGGCCAGCACTTCTCCGTTTTTAGGATTTATGGCCACCAGCGAAGCATTGCTCGCCCTATATTTTTCATTGCGCACCGCTCCTTCTCGCACTGATTCTTCTGCTCGCTTTTGCATATCATAATCCAGCGTAGTATAAATTTTTAGCCCTTCGGTTTCAAGAGACAATGCGCCATATTCTTTTTCAAGCATTTCTTTGACATAAAAAACAAAATGCGGGGCTTCAATATTTTTTCGTGGCGGAAAAATTTTATTCAAAGTATTTTCTTCAAAAGCTTCTTTTATAATTTCCTTGTCAGCTACTCCTATTTTTTCTATTTCACTAAGAATAGATTTTTGCCGAGAAACTAGCGCATCTTTGTTGTTTCCATAAGGAGAATATAGCGTGGTCGCTTTAGGAAGAGCCGCGAGAAGCGCCGCTTCGTCCAAGGTTAAATTGATAGCGTCTTTTCCAAAAAATGTCTGGGAAGCTGACTGAATACCATAAGCATTCGAACCATACGGAATTTGGTTTAGATAAAAATCTAAGATTTCATCTTTGCTGAAATTATTTTCAAGCTTAATGGCGATAATCGTTTCTAAAAATTTTCGCTTCAGAGTTTTATCTCGGCTCAAAAAAACATTGCGCGCCAATTGCTGGGTGATTGTTGATCCGCCCTGTTGAAATTTGCTGCGCCGGATATTTATCTCCAGCGCCCGTAAAATCGAAGGGATATCCACTCCCGGATGCTCATAAAAAGATGCGTCCTCTGCTACAATTGTTGCAACGCGGATAGAATTTGGAATTTGATCATGAGATAAAATTTTTCTATTTTCTTCTCCATAAATTTCATAAAGAATATGTTCGCCTGTCCGGTCATAAATAACTGTCGTCCCCTTGGCCATTCTATTCGGTAGTTCCTTAACCCCCGGAGCTATAAAAAAATAGGCAAAAATAATAAAAAGCAGGCCAGAGAATATAACAGCCATGAAAAAATAAAAAATTCCCAACAAAAAAGTCCTAACAGAAAAAAAATTATTTTTTTGAATTTTTTTGAAATGTTTTTTTATATCTTGCTTCTTCTTTTTTGCCAGCTTTTTCAAATACATAGGAAGTGATATTATAGAAGTATGCACTGTCTCTTAATTAAGATTATACCAGAAAAATGTTTAAACTTCCAAAAGAAAAACTAAAAATTCTAAAAGCTCTAAACACACCCAAAAAAATCCAGGATTTTCTGGATTTGATGCCGATGAATTTTGAAGAAGACGGCGAAACTTTTCTTTCTCCAATGTCAGTTTTAGAAAAAAAAGTCTGCCATTGCACTGAAGGAGCGGTTTTGGCGGCGCTGGCGTTTCGCGTCAATGGAGAGCCTCCGCTCGTTCTTGATCTTACCGCCACGCGGGACGATTTTGATCATGTGATTTCGCCTTTCCGAAAATATGGAAAATGGGGCGCGATTTCCAAAACTAACCACAGCGTTCTTCGCTATCGCGAGCCAGTTTACAGTTCCATCCAAGAACTCGTGATGAGTTATTTTCATGAATACACTGACCCGAAAGGCCGAAAAACTCTTCGAAGCTACTGCGCTCCGGTTAATCTAAAAAGGTTTGATAGATTAGGCTGGATGACGACCCAGGAAGAAATTGATTATATCCCGGAATATTTGGTAAAAGTAAAACATTTTCCAATCTTAAATAGAAACCAGATTAGAAATCTGCGTATTGCAGATAAAATTGAAATAGCCGTGAGCAATATCCCGGAATGGAAGAAATAAAAAAACTTCTTGTATAAGAAGTTTTTTAATTTTCGTACACCACCTACTCACCGATTGGAACCAAATAATACAAGAATTGAGGATGTGAGAAGAATTAAAGCAAATTAATCATACTGTGTAAAAATATTACGGCGTCAGATTTAGTTAATAAAAATTATGTAAATTAAAACCGGAACTAACTCATTAAAGTTAGTTCCGGTTTTTTAGTTGATAGCAATATTCAAAAAATATTTGCCGAATTATTTAATATCAATTCCCTGTTTTTCTCGATAAAAAATTAATGCAGCTCTTGAATGTTTAAGAACTGCCTCATCTAAACCGGCCTTTAGACCATCAGCCGTGTCATATTGAATACAGCTAATGAGAGCCCCAATATAAATTACAGTAAGTACTGGCCAGAGCAGTGGGTAGGTAGAAAATCCAACAGCTATAAACATTGATGATAAAGATATGCTGAAGGCTGCGAACATCCAGGATGTTGTCGACATCGCTATATCCATTAATTTGGCTGGAATTCCACCGAATGAAATGGCGAACCAGGCACCACCCATAACCATAACTGGAGCAAGTAAGGATGTTATTACAATGCTGATTTTATCAGGATTTGTTTTGAGTAATGAAAAATATACAAACACTGAACAAACCACATTTAGCCAAAGCACATTTCTGTGCTTACTAATATTGCTTAGTACAAAAGCATTTTCTTCTGGTAGTAGTCCAGAATCAAAAAACCTTCGGGCTACTACAAACCTTAGCCACAAAAAAATGGGATCCATTTTATTTAACATATTCTATCTCCTTAATAAAAAATGTTAGGGTTATTTTAAAAAGCTGTCTTTTTCTGAATAGTCTAAGCTAGCACATAAATTATTAGTTGTCAAATATTTAAAATAAAACAAGGCTTATTTCAGCCTTATTTAAACTTCGTACCGCGTATGGGATTCGAACCCATGATTTCCAGGATGAAAACCTGGCGTCCTAGGCCGGACTAGACGAACGCGGCGCAGTATTCTTTTTTTAATAAATAGAGTGCCTAAAAGGCACGCCTAAAATCTAACTAAAAGGATTATAACACACATTTATAAAAAATCAAATGTAAAGACTAGTCTTCATCACAGCACCGGATTATCTGGGCGTGGAATAAATTTTCATCATCAAGGTCGCGGTTTCCAATCGCTCGCAAAAATTTTTCTTCTTCATATTTATCTTTTCTTACCGATTCCGGCGTTTCTATGAAAACTCTGATTAATTTTCCATCTTCATCTTCTATTAAAATTTCTTTATCTGAAAAATTTTTTACTTTTCCATGAATGGCATTCTCTTTTGGTATGTCTTTCTTTGACCAACCTTTAAGATATTCCCCCACCCCGATTGCGCCGAAACAAATTCCTAAAATCAAAGAGAGCGCAAAAAAACAAATTGCGAAAGAATTGGTGTGCGTGCAATTGCCACAGCAAAGTTCAAATTGGTTGGCAAAATAAATAGCCAGAATTATAAAAAGAATAAAAAGAGCAATATATTCATACGGCAAAGTCAGAAGAAAAATTTTTAGCCCGGGAATGCCCAAACTCAAAAATTTCAAGAGTCCTGTTTTTTTGAAAAAATAAAACAAGATGCTAATGAAAAATGCTCCGAGAATTATCGCCACAGCCAACGCGCTTTCGAGTCCTAATTTTTCCGCCACAAAAACAAAATGGCTTCGCATTTTTATTCTCTTCTCTTTTATCGCCTGCATCACTTTGCTTTTGACAATATCTTTTTCTTCTTCCATAAAAATTTAAAAATTATCTTAGTAAAATAGTTAAAATGGCAAATTCCGTCCTTCAAGTTCTTCGGAAAGTTTTTTCTTGGCTCGACTGATGAGCGTTCCAACAGTGTTCACCGGCTTTCCCAAAATTTCGCTGATTTCTTCATACGATTTGTCCGAATAATATCGTAGCACCAAAATTTGTTTGTATTTTAGTGGCAGTCTGTCCATCGCCAAATTCACTTCTTCGCCGGTTTCTTTTCTGATCCAGGCTTTTTCCGCGCCTTCTTCAAAACTGGCCATTTCTATTTTATCTTTCGTCGCTGAAATATCTTCCCAAGGAATAAATCTTTTTATCGATTTTCTTTTGATATAATTCACCGCTTCATTATGCGCAATTCGATAAATCCAAGAAGAAAATTTTCGCTCGGCGTCAAAGCTCATAAGATTTTTATACGCTTTGATAAAAACATCTTGCAGAATATCCTGCACTTCTTCTTTTGAACCGATCAAGCGAAAAAGATAGGCAAATAATTTTCCTTGATATCTTTCAATTATTTCGCCGTATCTTTCCTGATCGGAACTGCGAACTATTTCCACCAGTTCATTGTCAGATAATTCTTTTTTTATGTTATTTTCTGCCATTTATAATACTTGATTCGATTACTTTATATTTCGTACTATTAATGATACTATATTATTAGTTATATGCATATCTTAAGTATTGAAACATCCTGCGACGAAACTGCCTGCGCTATTTTGGAAGCTAAAAATGGCAGTTTTTCGATTTTATCCAATGTTGTTTCTTCCCAAATTTCCCTGCATTCCAAGTGGGGCGGAGTCGTGCCAAATTTAGCCGCCCGAGAACATTTGAAAAATATTATGCCAGTTATAAACGAAGCGTTAGAAAAAGCACAAATATCTTCCAGAGATATTGATTTAATTGCTGTCACCAACGGCCCTGGACTTATCCCGGCGCTTCTCATCGGAGTTGAAACCGCTAAAACTTTGTCTTATCTTTGGAAAAAACCGTTAATTGGGATTCATCATATCGAGGGTCATATCTACGCTAATTTTATCCCACTTGAGCAGGATAAAATTAATGCAACTAAAAGCTATAAGCTAAAAGCTAAAAGCTGTTTTCCGATTTTATGCTTAGTTGTTTCCGGCGGGCACACGCAATTAATCCTTATGAAAAAACATTTAGATTATGAAATTATCGGACAAACGCTAGATGACGCCGTCGGAGAAGCTTTTGACAAAGTAGCAAGAATTTTAGGGTTAGGTTATCCCGGTGGACCAGCGATTTCCGCAAAAGCGGAAATCGCAGAATTAAGAATTAAGAATAAAGAATTAAGAAAAAATGTAATTCAACTTCCCCGGCCTATGATTAATTCCAAAGATTTTAATTTTTCTTTTTCCGGACTCAAGACTGCAGTTTTATATTTAGTCAAGAAGAATGAGAATTTATTAAAAGATAAAAAATTTATAAGTGCGGTTTGCCGGGAATTTCAGCAAGCTTCGATTGATGTTTTAGTCTCCAAAACCATTCGCGCCGCTAAATTTTATAAGCCCAAAACTATAATGCTGGCCGGCGGTGTTTCCGCTAATTCGGAACTTAGAAAGCAGTTAGGTTTAGCCGTAAAAAATAATTTGCCCAATACCAAATATCAAATACCCGACATAAAATACTCTCTAGACAATGCCGCGATGATCGCTTCGGCTGCCGCTTTTCGCTATGAACTTAAGAAAAATAAAAAAAATCTGGATGATAATTGGAAAAAAATGGAAGCCAACGCCAACTTAAAATTAAAATAAAATTATGGGAAAAATTAAAATATTTATTTTTGGAATTTTAACTGCCTTGGCAGCGTTAGTTTTTGAAAATCTTATTCCTATTATTTTTCTAAAAACCGCAGTTGAAGCAACTTCGCCTTTCGATGTTTACCTGCTAACTGCTATTTTAATTGAGGAACTGCTTAAATTAATATCTATATGGAAAATTTCAAGAATTTCAGAAAATCAAAAAAATATTTTTTGGCTAGCTGTTTTCTTTGGGCTTGGTTTTGCCTTTGTTGAAATATTTCTAAATATTTTGAATTTTAATTTAGAGTTTGTTCTTAACTATTTTGGATTATTTTTGATCCATACTTTCACTTCTACAATCTACGGTCTTTATTTTTCCAAAAAAGAAAGCTTTTCAGTTTTAGGCGGATTGGCTATTTTTGCCTTGGGATGTTTTTCCCATTTTCTTTTCAATTTTTCCGTTTTCTTTGATATCAGCCCGATTTTGACCAATTCTATCTTGGCAATTTTCCTTTTAATTATGGGAAAAATAGGTTTTCTTGCCAAAAAGAAAAAATTAAATTAGAATTAAATTAAGCTAAATAAATAACACTATTATATGACAAAAGTAAAAAGGTCTTTTTTTGAAAAACTTACCGGTTCTCGAAACATCGATAATGAAGGAAATGGCTTTGAAAGAGAGCGTCCAATGAATATGCCCAATATTTATTCCGAAGACGCCGAAGCGGAGATGATTATCAATTCTTCCCCGCGCCAAATGGAACGGGAAGAAAATCAACTTTCCAGCCCACAAGAAGACGGCGAAGGCCAACTCACTATTGATGTATATCAAACTGACAATGATGTTGTGATTCGCTCAACTATTGCCGGAGTGAAGCCAGAAGATTTGGATGTGAGTATAAACAACGATATGATCACCATTCGCGGAGAAAGAAGAAAAGACGAGGAAGTATTGGAAGAAAATTATTATTATCAGGAATGTTATTGGGGAAGTTTTTCAAGATCAGTGATTTTGCCAGTCGATGTGCTACCTGACAAGATTGAAGCTTCGATGAAAAATGGAATTTTGACCATTCGATTGCCAAAAGCTGACAACACCCGCACGAAAAAAATTCAAGTGCGAGGATTCTAAATTCCAAAATTTTATTTCTTAGTATATAAAAAACACAGAAATTTTCTGTGTTTTTCTTTTTCCTGATTACTTTATTTATGTAAGTTATGGAATAAAAATTTCTTTTTCGACATAATTATTAGCATCTAGGACTTTTTTCAACTTTTCCGAAATCACATTCAGTCTTTCACTTTTCATGTTCTCAATTTGCCGATAAGTATATCCCTTCTTTTTCATCTCAACTAAAAATTCAATCAATTCGTTGAAAATTCCTTTTTGATAAAACTCCGAATAAACTCTGCTTTCACTAAACAAGTCAGCAATTTCCTCCGGTTTTATTGAATTGAATTTTGTTTCAAACATTTTTCTAAATTCCAAAGCCTCTTTGTTTTTGAAAGAATATTCTTTGAGCAAAATTTTGCCTTTTTTTTCTTGCGGTAAATATTTTTTCAAAAAATCTTCCACTTTGACTTTGGCCAAAACCACTTGAAGAGGAGGTTTACCGTTTTTTGTAAACTGTTCAAAACGCTTTTTGTCGATTTGCCCATTTTTATCAATAAATTGCCACCAAGTCGAAAAATGATTCAGACTATCTGTTCTTTCTACTTCTTCAAATCCAAATGCTTCTACCAAACCGCTATCAAGAATCCATGATCTAGCAGCTAAATCGCTTACTCCAAGATGCTTTTCAGCAATCATTTCCGCTAGTTCAATAAATGATTTTTTTATACTCTGGGAAGTAAAATTTTGTCCCTCTTGTTTATACATTTTTTCTAAATGAATTTCCAAAACATCCCCACCTTCTCCAATTCCATGCTTTATGAGATCTGGTCGGCTTTTTATTATATTATAAATAAAAATACCTGCCTTCTTAACATTTTTCTCATCTTCCTTTCTGTTAAACCTCTCGTGAATCGAACCCAAGAACTGAACTATTTCTTTTTTCCAATCTTCGTTTTTTCTTGCATAAATCTCATTTATTTTATTTTTAATTTTGCCTAAATCTTCAGCAATCTGGTCATCATCCTTCAAAATTCTTTCATGCTCATCCTTAATTTTAGAAATCACCCCAGTATCTCGCTCGAGAATATCATAAAAAGAAGTTGGAGCTAGCTCTTTCTCAATTTCTTTTTGATATTGTTCGTCTGCATAAATAAATTGAATCATCTCGAGTTTCTCGTTCAATTCTTTTTCGTGAATTTCTTTGCCTCGAGCCTCAATCTTATTTTCTTGCAAGTAATTAATATTTGCATTTTCCATGGTAAAATTTCAATTAATTAATTTTAAAAGTAAAGGGAATTTTTTATATGGTTGATTATAAAAATTTGATCCCATGTGCCCTTCATGAAGGACTATTTGCATTCCGCCCAAATTATCAAACATAATTCGGCCCTGCGTGTCATCGCAAGTCCAAGGATCATTGTCAGAATTTATAAAAATAAAATTATCGCATTTTGGTTTTATTGCTTCCCAATTATAATCATCGACATTTTTTTCGCTTTCCATATTTTTTCGCAATGCTTTGGCATAACCGGATACAAGAATAACCTGCTTCACTTTCGCATCCAGCTTTTCCAAAAGACTCAAAATTATTTGCGCACCAGCAGAATGTCCAATAATTACTGTCTCTTCAGTAAATTTTCCATTTTCAAAAAGAAACGGCAGCCACTCAGCGCGATTAGGAAATTCGGGATTGGGAAGGCTTGGAAGCCAAACTTCATAACCGCGTTCTTCCAATCCATTTTTCAAATACGGAAACCAGAAATCAATTGGCTTGTCTCCGGTTCCATGTAAAATTATTGCATTTTTCATATTTAAATTTCTTATTATTCATCCTTAAATACTCCAGTATTTAAGGATAAGTTTAGTCTGTTCTGAATGATTTGAGGAAACGAACGAATATTTTTCCATAAGGCGACAATTCGTGTTCGACAAAATGGCCACGATATTTTTTATTGATCAGTCCAGCCTGATGGAGTCTCCGGGTATGCTCCCCAATCGTTTTGGCATTAGCTTTTGTTATTTCAATGATATTGTCTAGCGTGATGCCCTTGTTCTCATCAACAATTAAAAGTATTTCTATCCGGTGATGATTAGCCATGCCTTTCAAATGACGCTCCATCTGCTTGGGTGTTTTTATTTTTCGCTCAAATTTTCGTTTTTTTGCCAGCATATTTATTTATCTTTATTTTTTGTTCAATTCTCTTCTAAATAATTCTATCATATTTTATTTATCCTTAAAAACTCCAGTATTTAAGGATAAGTGTGTTGTGATTAGAAAGTTTAGTCATATAATTTTAAACTCTCTTTTATGCAATTATTTATTCCTGCGGGCAAGCAACCCACAAGCCGGATTTTTTCTCTCGGGCTTCGCTTTGCGCGCTGGTAATTTCGTCTTGATATCTGACATCCGGCGGAAAGCTCGCCACCTTGGCCAACCCTAAACGCACCAGCTCAATATTGATGGAAAGCCCGTCCACAAAAACATACCGCAGTAGCCTGCCATACTGGTCGCGATCACTCACATCTTTTCTTAGTTCTACATTTTTCCCCAAAACCAATTCCTGATTTTTTTCCTTAGCTTTTTGAGCATAGCATTCGTCCGCTTTTCCGTTTGCGCCCACTTCCGGCGTATCGATCCCGATATATCTCACCCGCTCCCCGCCCTCAATCTCAATCGTGTCGCCGTCAATCACACGCAAAACTTTATATTCCCCGACATACACATCTTTCTTGGCTTGCGAATTATCCAATGGCTTCGTCACCCTATTCTCTCGGCCAAATTCAAATCCAATCCCAAACCCGATTGCGATTCCCAAAAGAAAGACGCCAATGATAATGATTATTTTTGATTTTTTACTTTCAACCGCGGACATAGATTTTCGAATTAAATCACCTTTCTGAGATTTTTTTGTAAGTAATTAATTACGTAATTAAATTAGTTAGTAATTTCAATATAAACTCCGAAATCATCCTGAATTATTTTTGATATTTTTATTTTTAGCTTATAGTAAGCTCGTTTAGCATTTCTGATTCTCGATCCTTCCATTCTCCCGACCAACTAATTTTAAATCTTCTGCTAATTCTTTTGGCATTTTTACTATAAACAGCAACTTCGATTTCGTATTTCCCAGGAACCAAACAATCCCACTGTGAAAAAAATATATCTGGAAATTCAAAAAAGAATTTATTTTTTCTACTATCTTGTTCGCTTATTCCTTTATAAACCGAGAAGGACTCATGATTTGGATGCTGGATTCTGCCTATATCGCAAAAAATTTCTCTCCCTGGTTGTATTGTTAAATATTTTATACCTCCGATTCCAGACCATTTCAAGGAGACAGGCGAGAAACCATTATATTTTTTTAATTCCCCTGCGCTATTTTCTTTCCAAATTTTTTCTAATACCGCTTCACACTGTTCGGCTTGTACCTTGCCATCATTAACAACTTTAAATCTAAAATAATATACCGGGAAACGGATACTGCCACTCCTCATTTCTGTTTGATGACAATATGGCGGTTTATGAAAAAATTTGAAGTTTAGTTTTGCAGAATAAAATCGATATTTCCATTTTTCAATTAAATATGGTGCTAAAAGAGCCATAGCACCTAAAAATAATGTCGTTCCAATTAAAACCCAGTCGCTAGTTTGCATATTTTTAATTTAAATTGCTTTCCGCTTCACTTTCATATCGAAGCGAAAGATATGAAGGAAGTGGTGAGATCATAAAAAATTATTTATTAGACTTTATCGTTTTTTCCGAGCGAACCCTAAAGGTTTCAATTAAAAATGTACAAATTGTACCGGATAGATTAACTGCGAGATCCGCATGCCTTTTATCCGGACCAACATATAATTTGCCTTTTCCGTGAGCATCACCATATTTATTTCTTAAAGAACTAAATCCAACAACAACCGATGATACTCCCTGTAAAATTTGTTTAAATATTTTTTCATGATGATTGCCTGGACTCAAATTAAGTTTTTGGGAAACTTTCTTATATAAATCTAGCATGTCTTCTTTTTCTGAATATTCTTCACCTAACTCATCAAGAATATATTTCATAGTGGACTCAAGCATTGTTTTCGAAGCCGTTATCGCCCCTTCCGGATCCTTATCTCTCCTCGAATGAATTTTTTTCCACAGACCCTCTAGGCTAGCAGTTTTAATCGCGTGTTTAATTTCATCAAATGAAAGAGAAACAGGCTGGCCTTCGCCTTTTTCAACAAATTGTCTTAATTCATGAATTGAATCCCAAATAAATTTTCTTCTCGGTGCATACTGCCCCGACATCTGTTGCATAAAACTTCTAAATCGACCTCCCCATCTGTACTTAATTATCCAATCGGGAATTATGGGGTGAAGCAATGGTTCAGAAAGCAAATCATTTCTAGCAGATTCATACTTTTCATAATCAGAGTCAGCAAAATTAGTAGCAATTCCAATTGCCTTTTTTTCAAATTCTGCTATAACATTATCTATTCTTTCTTTTTCCTCCATATTTTATTCTTCCCAAAGTTTCTCAATTACATCTTTGGTTTTTTGTTCGTATATTTCAATTAATTTTTTAGAAGATTCCACCAATGCGCGCTCGGATTCTATTTTTTCCACGATTTGTTTTTGAATTTCGAGAGATGGAAGCGGTATCTCAATTCTTTCTAAGTTTCCCTTTGTTATGTGAACTAAGCCCACTCCCCCATGAAGATTTTCCTCAACTTCTTTTACCGCGTCCTTTAGCATCAAATAGAAAAATTCTTTTAAAATATCATTTTTGTGAATAACTTTAAATATATGCTGATTCAAAATAGCTTTTTGACCTTTCCAAATATGTGGGCCAAAAGAAGTTCCACGAGAGCCCGACCAAGAAAATAGAAGATCTCCATTATTTACAATGACCTGATTATTAATTTTTCCAGTAAAATAATTAAATTCTGATTTATCGTTATTAAGATTTTGGATTCTAATTATAGGCAAGCCACCAGACTCTTCTTTTTTCCAATCACTTGGCTTAAATGCTTTACCATTATAAAGATCACAAAGATTTCCGATAGTCACTCTTCTCCACTTCGGATCAATTTCAATTTTTGGTTTCCAATTAGCGGTGATCTGCTTGGCACCAGAAATTATATTTTGATAGCCATCCAGCTCCGCCACGATTTGCTCTTGGATTTCGAGAGGTGGAAAAGGAATTTTTAATTCGTAAAAATGATCAGTGTTCAAATTTTTTTGTGCTCCCCCTCGCGCGCACATGAAAATATCTTCCTGACGACTTAATAAAATCTTGCCAACAAAATCTTTACTTAATCTGTCTTGGTATTCGGGTTTGATTGAAAAAGTCCCACCGGAATCCATCATCCAAAATTGGCCCGCCACAAAACGAACACAATGTTCCGACATTGCAAACCGTGCGATAACATATTCATTCTCGCGATTAAATTCGTCTGTTCTAAAACTTTCTCCACCTCCGCCGTAAACTGGGTATTTTGTACCTCGTTTGTTGTTTTTTGTAATTCTTTCGCCAAAGTCTAAATGAATAATTTTCCCCAACTCCACCATCGGCCATTTTGCGTTGGTGTAATCGGTCGCCACGCGATAACGATCACCGGAAAGATTATAGTCGCCATTCTCGGCAATCTTGGATTTTCCTACATACACCGCCAGTTTTTTTTCTACCTTTTCTCCCGTGTTCCACTTGTTAAGAATTTCCAAAGCTGTCGGTAAATCATTCTTGCTGATTGGTCGCTTTGTAGCACCCAGATCGAAACCATCGTTTTCAACTTTAACAAATAATATTTCTGTTTTTTGTTTAGCTAATTCATTATTAAATAGCAATATGCTAGTTTTCACTCCTGCATATGGTGCAAATACACCCGACGGCAAACTCACGACAGCATAAAGTCCATCTTCCACTAAATTTTTTCGCAATTGTTTGTGAGCGCCACCTGATTGAAAAATAATTCCTTCTGGCACAATGATACCCGCTCGACCTTTTGGCCGAATATGATTCATAATATAATCCACAAACAAAACTTCTGAGCGACTGGATTGCACGCTAAATTTGCTATGCGTTTTCACTCCACCTTTTGGCGACATAAAGGGAGGATTAGCCAAGATTACATCAAATTTATCTCCCCATCTTTCTTCCATTGAAAGCGAATCATATTGGACAATTTTTGGATTTTTAAATTGATGCAGATACATATTCACTTGCGCAATGCGCACCATTGTTGGATCAATATCATAACCTTCAAAATTATTCATCAAATTTCTGCGTTGATCAGGAGTGAGCGGTTTTTCTTTTTTCTGTGGATCATCCATCCCGTCATGTTGCTCTAAAATATGTTTGTAGGAGCTAACCAAGAATCCTCCTGTGCCACAAGCAGGGTCAAGCACCTTATCACTGGCCGTTGGACTAACGACATCCACAATAAAATCAATAATATGCCTTGGTGTTCTAAATTGCCCCGCATCGCCTTGAGAGGACATAATGGAAAGCAAATATTCATAGGCATTGCCCAATTCTTCGGGATGAGAATAATCAAAAAAGTTAATTTCTTTTAAAAATAATCCGAGCACTTCCGGTGAACGATATGGCAAAAATGCAGATTTAAAAATTCCTCGAAAAAGTTCTGGAAGTTGTTTTGATTCGGAAAATTTCATCAAAGCTTCTGAATAGAGATTCATTCTTTCTTGATTTCCCATTCGCGCATCCATTAGCCGTGTCCACGCATATTTTTCTAAATCCCCCACAAAAAAAGACGGCTCATCTCCTTGTTTGATAGCCGACTGATCCATATCATCCATAAACTTATAAATCAAAGCATTGGTGATTTGATCAATTTGCGAAGTTGGATTAGGCACTACTCCCACGAGCACTTGGCGTGCACCATCAATATGTCTTTTTGTTTCATTATTCATAATTTTATAAATTTGTTAGATGATAAGCATAATCATGCACATATTGCGGAACTGTCGCTTTGTAGCCATTCAATTTTTGATATTCATCAAAGTGAAAAGATGATTCTGTGTTAAATCTTCCAGTTTGGCGACTAGTGATAATTTCTCGCACTTTTTCATCGGTGGCATAGGCCTTAAAAAACATTTTCACTGGAGCATAATGTTCCTGATCAACTGGATTAATTTCCATAAACTTTTCCCATTCCGATTCCAAAAGCTCATCTTTCATTTCAAATTTATCTTTGTCTCCAAAAGCCACCTGCAAAAATTCTTTCACACTAATGCGACGATCAATATCGAATAATTTTCTGATCTTATCAAGATTCAAGAAATATTTTGGTTTATCAAAAATTTGTTTTTTAGCAAAATCTTCCGCTTCTTCGGTATCGCCATTTTCCCACATATTTTTGAGTGTTTCATTTCCAAGCACATCTTCCTCCACCGCTCGCCGAAATCCTTCTCGGTCAATTCTCATCCCCTCGGTGCCAACTGGCGTTTCTGAAATCGAAGCTACTTCATCAGGCGTTGCGATATCAATCAAACCTTTAAAAATTTTCTTTCCATTTTCATCTACAAATTCTCCCTGCGTAGATTTTATACCATCAGTCGTTTCTGGCATTGGCACTTTTTTAATTTGCGGAAGTTTTACTTTTTCATCATAGGGAAATTCATTTTCAAAATATTCACAAGTAGCAAAAAAATCAAAGAACTTAAATCGATCTTTGGCAATCGCAATAGTTTCATTATTTTCATAATCCTTATATTCAAACAAATATTTTCTTGTGCCTCGCCCTTTTATCTGCACAAAGTCAGAAGGGCTGAAGACTGGACGCATTAAAGCAATGTTTAAAATATCTTGACAATCATAACCTGTGGTCATCATTCCGACCGTCACTGCCACTCGAGTTTTTCCCGAATCATAACCAGCTGGATTTTTCACTTTTCCGCCTAGCATATTATTGGAAAAGTTGATGGTCATTTGTTGCGCATTGGAAACTTGCGAAGTGACTTGCATCGCAAAATCAGATTCGCCATATTGTTCTGGCCATTTTTCAAAAGCAAATCTATTGAGAATGTTAGTAATCCTCGCGGCGTGTTTTTGCGAAACACAAAACACAATCGACTTTCCAAAAAGTTCTACTCCATTTTGCTTGGCCACTGGATCAAAAAGACTATTTTCAATAAAGGCTTTGCACATAGCAATATTAGTTTCTTCGTTGAAAAATTTTCTTTCATAGTGCCTTTCATTGAAAATTTCATCCACATTTTCGCCTTCCTCGGTTGTGGTGTGCACTGCATAGCCTTTTTCTGAAAGAAGTTCAGTGGTGATGTCTGTTCGCGCATCTACAATAATGGGATTGATTAAAAATCCATCATTCACTCCCGAAACTAAATCATAGCGAAAAGTTGGCTCACCGGAATCACAACCAAAAGTCGTATAGGTATTTAAAAGCAATCGGCGCTCATATTCTCTTTGTGTATCTGCTCCCTCACCATCAAAACCTTTCAAATAATCTTTTGGCGTGGCAGTTAGTCCAAGTTTATAGCCCACGAAGTATTCGAAAACTGCTCGTGAATTTCCGCCAATGGAACGATGAGCTTCATCGGAAATAACCATTTCAAAATCCGTTGGAGAAAATTCTTTTTTATATCTATCCCCTGCCATAAAAGTCTGAGTAGTGGAAACTACCACACTAGCATTTTGCCAAGAATCTTTGCTTTCTTTATAAATCACACTGCGAAAATCTTTGCCCAAATATTGCACAAAAGCTTTTTGTGCTTGATCTTCCAATTCCAAACGATCAACTAAAAATAAAACTCGGCGAGCATTTCCTGATTTCAGAAATAATTTTATTACGGCCGCCGAAATTAAAGTCTTGCCTGTGCCTGTGGCCATTTCAAATAAAAATCTTTGTTTACCTTCCTTGGCAGATGTCTGCAAGGCTTTCACGGCTTGCACTTGATAGGGGCGAAGTTGTTTAAGATTATTATTTCTCAAAAATTCAGCTCGCCTTGATTCATCCTGAAAATCAGGATCCTTTGTCGCTCCAGGAATTTGCGTTTCAATAATATAATTTTCATCCACGCTTATTTTCACTAGCTCCTCGGAATTGGGTGTATATTTTTCATATTGCGTGATTGAGTCTTGAGTAGGAAAACGAGAAATTGTGTCTGGATTGCCGTGTTTAGTATCCCAAAAATAATGAATGTTTCCGTTTGAGAGAATTACAAAACGAGCACCAGCATTGCGAGCATAATTTCTCGCTTGTTCCTTGGCAGAAAGTGGATCAACTGATTCGCGTTTCGCTTCAACCACAACCAGCGCACGACCATCCTTGTCGAGCAAAAGAAAATCAATAAAGCCGTGGGCTTCATGTTCAAAATCATCCCCTAATTCCGAATATTTTACTCCAGGCTCAAGTTTAATGTTGGCTTTGCCTTTTTTATCATCCTCAAATCGCCATCCTGATTCCTCAAGAAGTTTATTTATTTTAATTCTTGCGCTAGCTTCTTTTTGCATAGTTTTATTTTTTACTTCTATAATCTCTAATTACTAACCCACCCTTGATTCTTGTAACTTTTACTTTTTGCCGTTCTTTCCAGCCAAGTTCGCGGATAATTTCAATCGGAAGCGTGACGGCAATTGATTTTTTGCCAGCCTTGGTTAGTTTTCGAATATTTCTCTCTGTTGATTTTTTGTTTGCCATAATAATTACTTATATAATTACGTAATTATATTATAGCCCCCATCCCCCAATAAATCAAAAAACCGCCTTTTTGACGGTTTTAGGAAATTTCTTGCAATAATTCTTTCCTACCGAGATTGTTTTTAGCGCTGTACGGGATGATCAAATATGGCCCGATTTTTTCTTGAATATCGGCTAATTGTTTTTTGTATTCTGAAGGCTTAATTTTATCAATCTTATTGGCTACAATCACAATATTTTTGTTATGCTTTTCCAATTGTTTGAGCATTTCAAAATCAAGCTGTTTAGGACCAACATTCGCATCGATAATAAGCACGACCTTTTTTTGAACATAGGCGGATTCAAACAAATAGCCATGAATAACTTTTTTCAATTCAAGTTGGGCTTCCTCGGGAGCCTTTGCATATCCATAGCCGGGCAAATCCAAAAGATAGAACGCATTATTTATCAAAAACAAATTTATCTCTTGCGTGCGTCCCGGCCGAGCGCTAATTCTCGCTAAATTTTTCTGCCTAGTTAGCGAATTGATGACGCTGGATTTCCCCACATTGGAACGACCAACAAAAGCCACTTGCGCCAGATTATTTTCCAAAGCAGAGTCAGGCCCGATAATTCCTTTCACAAATTTAATTGATGTGATATGCATAATTTTTAATCTTTAGTTTCATACTACCCTCATTCTCCTCAAAAATCAAAAGTCAACGATTAATTATAAGGTTGACTTATATTATAAAAGCCGTGGCATAAATATGTACCACGGCTTCTATAGTTAATATCACTTTTAGATTTTAATGCCCTTAAGCATGGCATGCCAATACATTTTTGGAATGACATGCTTTTTGATAAAATGCATAATCCGGCTGGGGCGGACGCCGACTAGCTTGTTGAGCAGACCAGGCATCACTCCGGCATATCCAAATTCCATCATTAGAATTTTTCCGTCCACGATTGGAACGGGGCAGCATGAGTACCCATTGTAATCAGCTGTCATCTTTTCTCCTTTAATAATGGAGATAAGATTTTCAACCAATAACGGCCCTTGTTTCCGAGCAGCGGCAGCCGTTTTTCTAGTTGGAATACCTGCGCAATCTCCAGCGGCAAAAATATTAGAATATTTCTTATGCTGTAAAGTTTTAGGGTCAACTGTTACAAAACCAGTTTCATCTGCCAAGTTTGACAAGAAATCTGGAGCAGCCATCGGAGGAACAACATGAAGGAGATCAAAAGATCTCTCATATGTTCTTCCGTCCGATTTCTGGAAGATTGCAATTTTTTCTGCGGGACGAATTTCGATCAATGTACTTTCATAGTTAATCTCGGTTTCCATTTTCATCAATTCTCCCTCTAAGTATCCGCGATACGGTTGTCCGATCGCACAATCTGTTTTCGGGGAAAAGATGAAAAAATTGCAATGTCCGCCGAGCCTTTTCATGATGCTGCACATTAAGAACAACACCTTTTGCAGTACACCCGGGCACTTTGTTTCGGTGTTTGGCATAGTAGAAAGAATTTTCCCACCAGAGAATTTCCTTACTTTTTCCCAGGCCATCTTGGTGTTCCCAAGGGAACAAACCGAGATGACACCGGAATCGGGATCACCAAGGGCTTGGCGAAGACCAATTACTTTATCCCATAACAATTCCAGGCCAGTGGCAATAACCAGCTGGTCATATTGAATTGTTTTGTGGGAAAGAGTTACGGTCTGAGTAATCGGATCAATTCCAGTGGCCTTGTTTTGGATCCATTTTACCCCTTTGGGAATTAAATCTTGCATTGGTCGTGAAACCAATTTAGGATTTAATTTCCCAAACCCGATGTATGTAAACCCGGGTTGGTAATAATGAACCTTGCTTGGCTCGACCAAAATGACTTCAGCCAACTGCTTGGCTTTCCGTGCCAATCTGGCGGCGATCGAAAGACCAGCCGCGCCTGCACCGATAATCACTATTTTTTTCTTGTTTTTTTCTTTGGCTATCTTACTTTTTCGAAGTCTTGAAATTCCTCCGAAAGCATAAGCTACCATCGCTATTAAATAAAGCGAAAACAAAAAAAACTGAAATCCTGAGTTAGCGTAAATGTCGTGCATGTTTCCCCTCCTTGCTTTGTTTAAAGATGAGTTTTTTATTAACTATATTATTAATTTATTGCTGTTATTTCAAGGAACTGGACATATTAGCATAAAATAAATTTTTAGTCAACATTAGCTTACTAGTCTATCAAATTATTCCCTCTCCATCTCTCACGATAAATCAAAAAGTTGTCCTTTAATTTCTTCAATAATAAAAAGTATTGATTTTACGGCTTTTTTAATATATCCTTGTATTATATGAGACTCACAAAGCTTGTCCTATTTTTATTGTTGTTTTCCCTCGCCTTTTGGCCGAAAAACATTTTGGCCCAAGGTTTTGTTTTGGGAGAATCCCTGCCAGCGGATATTTTGAAAAAAATTCCAGCTGATTTGAATTTGACCGCGGGTGAAACAAATTATCCCTTGAGCCAAGCGGAAATTTCTCTTTGGCTCGAAGAAAAAAATTATTTGTCATATGACAGCACTTATTCTTCCGAAATAGAAAACATAAATTTTTGCGCTTTCAAAAAATCTTTTGGGTGCCGACTGTCTTTTCCTTATGAAAACCAAACGCATATCAAAAAATCTTTTTTTCTAGAAATTAATAGAACTTCTATCGAAAATTTTGTGAAAGACTTGGCGCGAAAAGTAAGCAAAGATCCGGTGGACGCAAAATTTCAAATTGAAGACGGAAAAGTTTCAGTTTTTTCTCTTTCAAGCCCGGGGATAAAACTCAATGAAGAAAAAAGCACCGAGATTTTGGAAAATTATTTATTAGCGCAAAATTTTTCCACTTCTCCAAATCTTCCAATCGAAAAAATTTCACCAGAAGTTTCTTCCAATTCGCAAAATGATTTGGGCATTTCAAGCCTTATCGGTGAAGGAAAATCAAATTTCAAAGGCTCGCCAAAAAATAGGATTTTCAACATAAACGTCGCTTCCAATCGTTTCAATGGCGTGCTTATCAAACCTGGCGAAGAATTTTCTTTTGTAAAAATCTTGGGCGAAGTGGACGGCGAACATGGTTATCTGCCGGAACTTGTCATCAAAAAAGATAAGACCGAGCCGGAATTCGGCGGAGGCATTTGCCAAGTTTCAACCACAGCTTTTCGCGCCGCGATTAATTCCGGACTCGAAATAACTGCGAGAAGAAATCATGCTTATCCCGTAAGCTATTATAATCCCCAAGGCATGGACGCGACTGTTTATGTCCCTCGCCCGGATTTGCGTTTTATCAATAACACTCCGGGACATATTTTGATTCAAACAAAAATTGAAGGAACTGAATTGGTTTTTGATTTTTATGGAACGGATGACGGCCGAAAAACAAATGTCATCGGACCAAAAATCCTGGAAAGAAATCCGGACGGCTCGATGAAAGCCACTTTCACCCAGCAAGTTTTTGGCAAAGATGGAAATATGATCAGAGAAGATGTTTTTAACAGCGCCTATGATTCTCCAAATAAATATCCTCATCCCGGCTCCGTGACAACTCTTACTGAAAAACCAAAAGATTGGTCGAATAATGAATGGAAGAAATATAAAAACGAACATGGGATGTAATATTTGAATGTAGCGCGGGATTGACTAGGATTTTTATTTAAGTTAGTATTTCATATGTTATTTTGATTGATTGCGCGCTCGTAGCTCAGTGGATAGAGCAGAAGGTTTCTAACCTTTTGGTCGGGGGTTCGATTCCCTCCGAGCGCACAAAAAAAATGCGCCCATAGCTCAGTTGGTAGAGCAGATCCCTCTTAAGGATATGGTCGTAGGTTCAAGTCCTACTGGGCGCACAAAAAATAAAATCAATATGGCGATCATCGTCCAATGGTTAGGACACGAGTTTGTGGAACTTGGAATCTGGGTTCAATTCCCAGTGATCGCCCTAGGAGAATAAATAAATAACTAAACTATAAAACCCAAGGAGGTAAAAGGTGGAACGACAAAAGGAATGCCCGTATTGTGGGGAAATTATGAATTTGGAGCAAGATAATGGAAGTTTTTATTATCATTGCACCAACTATTTTTGTAATTATAAAAAATATTTAGTAGAGATTGCTTGGCTAATTACAAGCATCTCATAAATATTTTAGGGCATTAATTTTAACAATAACGGGGAGGTCTGAAACTACTCCTCCCCCTTATATCTAATAAAATGGATAATGCGCCCTTAGCTCAGCGGATAGAGTATCTGGCTTCGGACCAGAGGGTCGGGGGTTCGAATCCCTCAGGGCGCACCAATACAAAAACACTGCTTCTTGCAGTGCTTTTTTATTTCCAAAAATTTCTATTTATTCAGCCGGAAAATATCTTCCAGATTATCCAATGGTTTTTCAAATTCAACTCTACGAGCATTTGATTCTTCTATAATTTTATCAAAATTCCCCCGGTTAAAAATAGCTTCATTTTTATTCTGTTTCGCTTGAGTATATTCTTTCACTCGCGCTTCATTCCAATCTGAATTAAAAATAAAATTATACCAAAGAAAAACCAGAAATAGCGCAGACAAAAATATCAAAATCAACGCAAAAAATTGCAATTTTTTGAAAAAAAATCCCGCCAAATTCCGCCCTAAATTTTTCAAATCAAAAAACTTTCCTAAATCTTTGACATCAATTTGCATGTTCATTTTCATATTTCTTATTTTTGCGTATAAACTATGGCATTTATCGCTGTTATAATTGTTTCCTTTATATTATCTTTGGCTTTTTCGTTATCCGGCGAAAACATGCTTGCATTGCCCGCTAAATTATTATCTATCATTTGTTTTTTCGAATCTATGGAAATTATATTCACATAAAAATGATTATTCTCAAGCATATGGACAAAACTTACCAAGTTTTGATAATCGCCACGAAGATTGATTTGCATAGGAAAATAATTTGCATATGAAATTTCATCCATTATCCCCTTTTGATCCTTGCCTTTTTTTATGCTGGCTTTTATTTTTGCAATTTCCGCCGGATCTACTTGATCGCCAATTTTTAGATCAATAACATTCCCTGAATTTTGGGCAATAGAATCAATGCTTTCAATGAAACTTATCTCGCTTCCGGGGCTCAAAATTACATCCGTTGAATTTTTTTTCTCCTGAAAATTCTGCCAATCTTTTTCCATTTGTGGCAAACTCCCAAGCCGAGCTTCTTCTATTTTTTGATCGACTGTTTTTTCTTGAATTTGAGTTGAAACAGATTTAACTCTTTTTACTAAAGGGAAAGCCAAAAAATAGGCAACTGCGCAAAAAACAACAGCGAAAGCCAGAATAATTATTATCAATTTATTTTTTAGCCAAAGTTCTTTCATTGGTTTTTTAAACAATTTTTATCCATATAAAAATCTATTTTAAAAGTGACATTATTTTTATCCACCAAATCATCCAGTGGCAAACTAACATCCAGAAAACATTTTTCGCTAATTAATTTATCCTTGAATAAAATCAGATTGTCGCGCGTATCAGAAATTCCGCCGAGACTCACCATGTAGTCGCTAGTAGTTATGGAAACTAATTTTATACCCGGAAAAACAAGTTCATTTAATTTCAGAAATAATCTTGACCAATATAATTGATTCTTTTTTATGGAAACAATGTCTGAAAGTTTTTGATTGATTTTGGAAAAATTCGCGTCATATTCTTTCAGTTTATCATATTTCCCGCTATTTTCTTTTTTCTCTTCTGCTTTTGAAATTGAAGTAAGATTCAAATTTAAGATATAATTAAAACTCAAGAGCACGATCAAAAAAATCGCAAAAACTGCTGTTAGAAAAAATTCTATTTTTATGGCCGCCCCTATCTGATTTCTCTTGGCTATTTCCTCTTTTCTTTCCGGCGGGATTAGATTAATTTTTATTTCCATAATTTGTTCCCCGCATCGCCAGTCCAGCAGAAACAGCATACCGAGCTGAATCTGCCTGGCTTATATCGGGTATTTTTTTTCCAAAATTTAAATTTATCCATGGATCGCCCAAAAATATTTCCTTGGAAAGCTTGGATTTCAAATAAGTCAAAAGTCCTTTGAGATTAGCTCCTCCGCCAATCAGAATAATTTTTCCTATCTCCGCTTTTGTTTTCGGCATATTCTGGTAAAAATCAATAGTTTTTTCTATTTCTGTTGATAGGTTTTCCAAAAGAGGAGCAATTGAATTTAAAACAGAATTATTCCCGGAAGAATTTTCTATTCCTTGCGAGAATTTCAAATTCTGGGCTTCTTCTTTCGCCAAATTCATTCGACTGGAAATTTCATCTGTTATACCGGAAGAAGAAAAGGGAATACTGGAGGTAAAATATGGGGTGGTTCCTTCGCAAACAGTAAAACTAGTTTTATTCGAACCAATATCGACAATAAGAAAAACTTCTTCCGGCTTGGCATCTTTTGAAATCAAACTTCTGATTGAAGCAATTGATTCCATTTCCAGTCCATAAACTTCCAGTTCACAATCTTTGAGCACTCCCATCAATTCATCCACAAATTCCTTGGCTACGGCGGCCGTCAAAACATTCTGCTTTCCTTCAATTTTATCCAAAAATTGCCAATCATAATAAACTTGTTCAACTGACAAAGGAATGCTAGCTTCAATCTCCCACTTAACTGCTTCTGTTGCCTCTCCCTCATTCATTTCTGGAATAGCCACCGTGCGCAAGAATACTTTTGATTCCGGCAAAGAACAAATCACTTTTTTCGTATTGATTTTTTTCGGTCCGGAAGTTTGTAATAAGTTCTTGATTATCTCTATTACTTTTTCCCGATTAATTATTTTTCCATTTTCAATACAACCCAAAGGAATTTCTTTCACTCCAAAACTTCTTATCGAATCCAGCGCGCCATTTTTTTCCAACTGAAAAACTTTCACTGACAAATCACTGATATCCAAACTAAAATATCCACTTTTCAAATTGATTATTTTTTTATTCCAAATGGCCATAATTTTTTATCTGCTATATCCTTTATTTTATTATAATTCCTCCCATAAATCAATTGAGTAATCTGTTCCGGTCGGAAAATATGGTGGTGGATAATAAAGCAGGTTGTTATCAAAATTCAAAATCCTGTCTTCATAGCCCCAATTCGATATTCCATTTGTCCAAGCAAAGCCATATCTAAGATTGGTTGCCATCGAACCATTTAAGGTTATAGAATTTTTATGATCACTAGAACCATAATCTTTTCTTCCTACTCGACCTTTTTGAGCGAGAAAAGCTCCGTCGATTATGAGATTATTTTGACTGTTTTTTATAACCTCGACATCTTTTTCCGCGATAATTCCAAGAATATCTTTCCCGTCAAAGTTAGAATATAGGATATTATTATTCCCCACATAAATATTCGCCTCTGCCCCACTAACGATATCCGCCGCCACAACAGAAATCTTTCTTGAATTTATGGTTCCTTCCAGCCAAATATTATCTTCGACAAAAATAATTCCTCCATTTGGAATTTCATAACTAGAATATTTGCAATAACACCTTGAGCCACTTGTTCTGTTTCTGCATTGAGTATTCGGTCCCTCTGTAGTTGTAGGCGCAATGCAAGAATCGCCAGAACCATTTGAATTTCTTGTTCCTTCATAGCCGGTTATGCCATTAGTGTCAGAATCAACGGTCATCACTTTATAAACATCAAAAGTCCCGTTTGTTTTTAAGATAATCTGCCGACCCAATCCACTGCTATCAAAATATCTCCCATGGCCTGATTGCGCCTCTGTTTTCATGAAAGCTAAATCAGAAGAAATGCCGGTAAAACTTACTTCCGGTACTGGAAATTCACGACCAATCAGAAATACATCGCTTCGAGTTTGAACTGGATTATTCGGCGCTTCCAATGGACGATAATTATTATTTACTCCTGAAGACGGTGGAGCATTGACATGCGTGTGCACGCCAAATTCATTTCCGCCACCATGATCAGGATCATCAAAAGTAGTCATGAGGCTTGAAACGATATTATGAACAACCCCATCGAAACGGATTCCCTTGTTGGAATGAATTTTTCCAAAAACTTCCGTCCCTTGGCCAAATCGCATAAAATCATTAGCTAAAACTGCGTATTCACTCCAAGACGGTCGGCGAAATCTCACTTGCACTGTTCTTTTCATATCCGGTTCGTCGTTTGTCCAACCGGTAGATTTTACAATAACAATTGTTGAGCCGGAATCGGGACGCTCTGCTTCAATTTGATATCTCCCAATCACTCCCCCTTCGGGATCACTGAAATCTTTTTCATACGCAGAGCCCACCCCAAGAGGATCTCCATTTTGCCAAAAATCATCCACTTCTCGCGCTGTTTTTCCAGCTGTCTCATGCGCCAGATACCAACGATAAAAATATATTCCCGCTTCCGCTATTTGAAAAGCTTGTTCTTTTTCTGACCGATTAGCGCTGAACTTAATCTGACTCACGATATAATTGAGCATGGAAGTGAGAATTATCAAAACGACTGCCATAATAATCAACGCATATGCCAGTGCCGAGCCCTTTATTTTGTTTTTTGTTTTATGCTTCATGTTTATTGCACGCGATCATAATCACTTAGATTTCTCATTTCCACAAAAGATTGAATTTTAATATTCTCCGGTCCGCGATTTGGGTTGGTATTTATTTCAACATATATTTTCACAAGACGAATTTCGGCTAGATGACTGGTCACTGGGGAAGACAAGGGATTATTTGTCGAATCTCCCGGATAATCTTTATTATAATAATAAAAGATTGGTTCATCGGAAGCATTAGTTACACTTGAAACCAAAGTGATAGTTTCTTGGTCGCCTGAAGGATATGATTTGGGAAGAGTAGTCGTTGGATTGGTTGCCCCCATTAAAATATTTTGGCCGGATTTATAAAAATGCAACCTTTCAGCAATTCCGTCTTTATCATAATCAGAATAAATTACCAGGTCATTGCTACTGGCTGACTTTATCGGATAGGCTCCGTCATCGGCTTGTTTAGTTTTTCTGATATAATTGACTATTTTATTTACGCCCTGCGAAGCCGCCATAGAAGATTGCCCCATTTCCAAAACATATGAGTTAGATTTCCAAGTTCTGGAAAACAAAAGAGTAAATCCGGCAATGCCAATGGTAAAAATAGCAATGGCCATCATCATTTCGATAAGAGTCAGGCCTTTTATTTTTTTTTCTAATTTTTTTTTCATTTTAGTAAAACTCAACTAACTTCCATCAGGACTGTTTCTGTTTTTAATTTATCCTCTTCTATATTTATTTCTTTTGAAATTTCCCTATATCCATCGACTGTGATTTTTAGGTTATAAGTCCCGGCTTGAAATTCCGGCTCCGCCGTTTTTGGAAAAAAAGCTGAACCATTTCCATCGGTCGTAGTGCTTTCGCTATAACCGGAACCATTGCTTAGCTCCACGACTGCGCCAGAAGATGGATCAGCGTTTTCTCCAGTTGTCACCTTAATCAGAGCGGATGTTTTATTCTCAGGCGCTAAAACAACCTTAAAATTTAGCTCCTGTTCTGATGACAGTGAGAGCGGAGGCGCTGGATCAGTTCCAATTAATTTGTAACCTGAAACCGAACCAGCTACTTCAAAGTCATATCCTCCCGGGCTGATTGAATCATAATTTTTTTCTCCAGAAGAATTTGTTTGATCAATTTTATCTAAATTATAAATAGAGGCAAAAGGAGAATCCGCACTTGTTCCCTTTATTCTCCCGCCCTTTAAGGTAAAATTAATATTAGGAATGGCGGTGCCAAAATAATCCTGAGTTTTTATTTTCAAATCAGCCGTTTTATTGAATGCAATATTTGTTACATTAAGTGCTCCCGCCACTACCGAAGCATGCGTATCAACCGGATTATAATCTGTGTCAGGATAGGGAGGCATCGTTTCTATATCCTCTTCATAATCTGATTTTGAAACAGTTATTTTATATCTTTGAATAGATTCTTTAGCGCCAACAATCATAACATTTCCCGTATCATCCGTTTGCCGCGTTTCGCTAAAATCTAAGTCAGAATTTTCTACTTTGACAGTAGCGCCAGAAACCCCTGCTCCGTCATCTTGATCGCTAAAAATATTTATCGATAATATCCCATCTCCAGAAGTAGCCGTTTCGAGTCCAGCCGGAACAAAACGAGAAAGTAAAAATACACTGCCATAGTCAGCCGATCCTTCACTTCCCCAAGAAACAGTAATTTTCAAAAGTTTATAATCCTTATAGGCCGTATCGCTTGGATGCCCACCCAAAGTTCCGTCAAATGAATCATCCACATAAGCTGCTAGAGTATGGACATGATAAGTTTTTCCATTTTCAAAAATATCTTCATCCTGGGGAATGTTCCCCGCGCAAGCGCCACCCTGAATTCCTACATCATCATATTTCAAATTTCTCGCAATCTCCATCTTTTCATTCGCTAGAGCAGTCGCGCCTAAGCGATTTTTGGAAAAAATTATATATCTTGTTCCAACACTTGTAACTTGGTAGAAAGTAGTCGTTATCAGAGAAAAAATGAAAAGCAAAACCAGCGCTTCAATTAAGGTGAATCCTGAATTTTTCCAAAATTTTGAATTTTTCATTTTTAACTTTTGATTTATTTGATGTTGTCCATAATGCTATACATCGGCTGAAGCATTGAGACCGCGAAAAACCCGACGGCTGAACCGATAAGAATCATAAGAATCGGCTCAATTATAGAAGACATGTTTTTTGAAATCTGCGATACTTCATCTTCATAAAATTCTGCAAGCTTCAAAAGGATTGTTTCAGTTTTTCCAGTTTCTTCTCCAACCTGGATCATTTGCGAAACTAAAATTGGAAATATTTTTGGATATTTGCTGATAATAGAACTCAAGGAAACACCTTTTTGAATCTTAACCGCGCAATCCTTCATTGCATTTCGATAATAATAGTTAGTTAATGTTGCCGAAAGAATTTTCAATGCCTCGACAGAAGAAACTCCGCTTTTCAAAAGTGAGCTATAAATTCGAGAAAAACGCGAACAATTTACTTTTATCACCATAATCTTAACTAGCGGAGCATTGATCAATAAAAATCCTAAAGTTTTTTTGCCAATTTCTGTCATTAGAAAAAATCGCAAAAATACTCCCAGAGAGATAAAAACTAACGCCACCAAAACCCCATGGTTTTTGAGAACATTACTGATTGTTATGATAACCATTGTGGATGCCGGCAGTGTCACTTTCATATCAGTAAAAACGCTGGTAAGTTTTGGCAAAATATAAGTGAGCATTAGAATTCCTATGCCGATCATGGCCACAAGAATGACTGCTGGATAAGTCATCGCTCCTTTCACCTTGCTTAAAAGTTCATGTTCTTTTTCAAGTTGCAACGCTAAAATATTCAACACTTCCTCAAGATTTCCACTCACCTCTCCTACCCGAATCATATTCACAAAGAGATCATTGAAAACTCCGGGATATTTCGCCAAAGAATCAGCAAAAGATTTGCCTGCTTGAATATTTTCGTAAATTTCATCCAAAATTTCAGCAAATTTTTTCTTTTTTGTTTGAAGAGAAATATTTTTTATCGCCCGCGTCAATGGCAAACCAGAAGCTATCATCACACTTAGATTTCTCGAAAACATAAGCTTGTCCGTGAGTGAAATGCTTATGAATCTATTGAGAAATTTGACCTTTATTTTTTCTTTTTCAGTTGATTTCATTTCTTTGAAAGAAGTCAAAATATATCCATCCGCGCGAAGGTCATTAGCTAATTCCCGCTCATTTTTGACATCTAACTCTCCTTGTTTTGTTTGGCCTTGATAATTTTTGGCCGTGTAAAATATTTTTGTCATTTTTTTTATTTTTTATTCCTTAGTTACTCGTAATATTTCTTCCACCGAAGTTATTCCTAAAATTGCTTTGGCAAATCCATCTTCAATCATTGTAAGCATTCCTTTCTCTTTAGCTTTTTTCTCCAGCGCCTCCGCTGATTCATTTTGAGAAATCATTTTTCTTATTTCTTCATCTACTTCCAAAACTTCAAATATGCCGTTTCGGCCATGATAGCCTTCTTTCCCGCACTGGCCACAACCAGAAGCTTTATAAAAATTAATGTCTTCCCAATTGTCTTTTTCTTTTATTATATTTTTTGTCGCTTCAGTTTTTCTAAGCACTTCCAAAATTTTATCCATATCATAATTGTTTCTAAGCGTTTCCAATTCTTTTTTTTCTAATTTATATTCCTGTTTGCAATCATTGCAAAGTTTTCGAATAAGGCGCTGGGCAATAATCACATTGGCTGTGGAAGCAACCAAAAATGGCTCGGCTCCCATATCAATAAGCCGAGGCAATGTTCCGGCCGCGCTATTAGTGTGAAGCGTGGAAAGAACAAGATGTCCAGTCATTGCTGCTTGAATGGCCATTTCCATCGTTTCTTTGTCTCGAATTTCTCCAACCATAATAATATCAGGATCTTGACGAAGAAGTGAGCGAAGTCCCGCAGCAAAAGTCAGTCCGACTTTGGGAAAAATTTGCGTTTGATTTATCCTGACCATTCGATATTCTACCGGATCTTCCACAGTGCTAATGTTCACTTCCGGAACATTTAAAATATCCATAATCGTATAAAGTGTAGTCGTTTTTCCGCTTCCAGTAGGACCAGTTACAAGAATCATTCCGTTCGGGCGTTTGATTTCTTTGTGAATTATTTCCAGCGCCTGTCCCATAAGCCCCATCGATTCCATCGTGAGTCCTTTTGATGATTCATTGAGAAGACGCATTACAATTTTTTCTCCGTCAAAAATCGGCAGAATGCTCACGCGAAAAGAAATTTTGCTTCCATCTTTTTCAATTTTAAATCGTCCGTCTTGGGGAATTCTATGTTCATCTAATTTCAAGTTTGACAAAACTTTTATCCTGGCGATTATCCCGTCTCTGACTTGCTTTGGAAGCGTCATTGCTTCATGCAAAATTCCGTCAATTCGATATCTTATCCGCACTTCTTTTTCATCCGGCTCAATATGGATATCGCTGGCTTCTTGAAGAATAGCGTGCTTTATAAGCGTATCAACAATTCTTATGATTGGAAGCCCTTGAGCTATTTTTTCCAAATCTTCTTCCTCCCCTTTTTCTGATATCTCTGAAGCATTTTTATTTATGATATCTCCAAACTCTGCTTTGAGACTTTGGCTATATTGTTTCAAAACTATCTCAATGCTTTCTTCGGTCGTAAGGCAAGAAATTATTTTCAGCCCGGTTTTTTTCCGAATAAAATCAATCGTCTGCATATCTTCCGGATTAATCATCGCCACCTTGAGTTCTTGGCCATTTTTTTCAAAGGCCACTATTTTATATTTTTTAGCAATCGGCTCGGGAACTATCTGAAGAATTTCCGACGAAATTACTTCTTTGGAAAGATCGACAAAGGGCACGCCTAAAATATAGGCATACAGTTTTCGAAGTTTCATTTCATCAATCAACTTTTTCTCCAAAAGCACTTCGCCTAATTTTTTTTTGCTGTCTTGGGCTTCCTTAAAAGATTCTTCCAATTCTTTTTCTCCGACCATTCCAGAATCTTTTATAAATTCCCTAAGTTGTGCATTTTCAATCCGCATTAGTTCAATATTTCATTAATTTTTTTAACAATATCTTCTAATTTATATTCTGACTTCACCAAATAAGTAGTCGCACCCTTATCAAAAGCTTTTTGAATATCATCCATGCTTTCTAAATTTGTGAGAAGTACCACGGGAATATTTTTGGTTTTTTCATTCTTTTTTATTTCTTCCAAAACTTGAAACCCGTCTTTTTTCGGTAAGATTATGTCTAAGATAATCAGATCTGGCATTCCTGACACTGCCAATTCAATCCCCTTCTCTCCATCCATCGCGCTAATAGTTTCAAATTTTTCTTCTCTCAAATATTGCGTGAGCGCTTTTTGCAAAGTCTCTTCATCTTCAATGATTAGAATTTTTTTGTTTGTCATATTAATCATGTAAGATTCGTGCGTTTGGCGAAAAACTATTTATGGAGCCAGCCCGACGCAGAATATATTTATTATAAATTTATATTTTATTCTTAATAGAATTTTTTTAGTTTTCGCGAAACAATAGTTTTTCAAGACAAATGCGCGAATCTTATTCATTTGCCACTTGGCAATGAAAAACTAAAAACCGATCCGACATTTTCAATTGATCGAAACCAAATTTCTCCTCCCAGTTGTTCTATAATATTTTTAGCAATATACAGTCCCAAGCCCGTTCCTTCAGTTTGATATTTAGCCGCGTTGTCACTTCGAAAAAATTTTTCAAAAACTCGATTCAATTGTTCTTCGGGAATGCCAACACCATTATCTTTTATCTCAAACGAAAGATATTTTCCGGTTTTGAATATTTTTATTCCAATCTTTCCTCCGCTGGTTGTATATTTCACCGCATTGTCCAAAAGATTTTCCACTACCAGCCTGACTTTTTCCGGATCGCCGACAGCCATTGGCAGATCTTTTTTTGCATTTATCCTAATTTCAATATGCCGAAGTTTTATCGTTGGAACAACTTCTCTGACAATTTCTTCAACCATTTTAGAAAAATCAAATTCTTGTTTTCGAAGAATCAGCCGATTTTGGTCAATCCTAGCCACATCTAGAAGATCATTGACCAGATGAATCATTCTTTGATTTATTAAATAAATACTTTCGATATTATTAATTTGTTTTTTGCTTAAGCCCTTTTTCAGCTTTTTTAAAAGCAGTTCAGCTTCCCATTTAACCGCCGAAAGAGGCGTCCTAAGCTGATGCGAAGCGATAGAAACAAATTCGCTTTTCATTCGGTTGAGCCTTGCCATTTGTTCGATAAATCTAGCTACCAACATTTCTACAATAAAAATCACCACGACTACTAAGCATTCGGAAACCACTAAAACGGCCGGATTTTCATAATTTTTCGAAATAAAATAAGTCGCCGCCATGATGATAGTCGTCGCTAAGCCGAAAACAATAAAAAGAAAGCTCGGAGTTTGCCAAATTTTGATCCCTAATTCCTGAGCTTGCTTTCTAAGATCCAAGTCGTTTATGAATTCTATTTTTATTTTTAATTTGTTTTTGCAAAATTCCATTTTATTTCCTCCTTATAATTGCTTTTGTTTAATATTTTAATTATAACACACTTCTCTTTCTTATTTTCTCTAATGTTTTATTTTTGACTCCTCCTCTACTCCCCAATCTTCTTCACCCACCCAAAGGTAGATTCAAAGTTAGAGACAATGAGATCAAGCACGGATTGTTGTTTGGCCGGAGTAAGCAGGGAATAGTTTTCTGAAATTGAGATGTTATCATGTTTGTCGAATGAGGCCACTTTGAATTGATAGACACTCGCTGGTTTTAGATCAGTCAGGACAAAGAGATGGTTATTGATAAGATCTTCTTTCTTAAGTAGTTTCCAATTAGGGATAGATTTGGTATCTTTGTTTTTTAGTTGTTCATCTAAAGAGGGATCTTTCTCTACTCCTTCCCGATAAGCCAGGAGGGAGTTAGAACTTTTATCCGTTATCCAGCTAATGATAGTTTGGATCTGGGCATCTTTGCCAGGGAAGACGGTGGTATCTGATTTGACATTAGAAATCTTAGGGGGATTGAGATCTTCTAAGGTAGTAAAGGCTGATTCATCGGAGGATGATTCATTATTGAAAGTATCTTTAGAAGAGACTTTGAAAGTATACCTTGTCCCTGGGTAAAGGTTAGAAAGAGTAAAGGTGTGGTCAGTGACTGCTTCCATTTGACCGCTGGTTGTGCCTTTGGTTTCTCCGGCTCGAAGAAACTCTACTCTCGAATCTGTTTTCACATTGGTTTGCCATTTAAGGGTAGCTGATTCCGTGGTGATATCTTTGATTTGGACATTG
>Ga0209310_1000112_pt1 | contig 134070 bp, 76 predicted proteins | sample AD_UKC030_MetaG_FD_184415 | JGI IMG/M metagenome (GOLD analysis project Ga0209310, IMG submission 184415) | Active sludge microbial communities of municipal wastewater-treating anaerobic digesters from USA - AD_UKC030_MetaG (SPAdes) (version 2) | ecosystem: Engineered > Bioreactor > Anaerobic >... | reverse complement strand
GCGGCAGCCAGCCAGCCTTCGCTTCGACAGCGCGCCAGACAGAGGAAAATCCGGCGCCCCGAGAAATACGCCAAAAGCCTAACCTGCCTTGCGGAATTGCTGCGGTTGCGTCACCGCCCTTGACGGTGTAGTGCATCCGTTCTAGGATCCTGCCAGAAGAGCGGTATCAATTCTGCAGCTTGAGGTTTTATGCATATTCGAGCATGCCGAGTGGCCGGATCCTGCCGCGGCCGGATGGCGTTCACTCTCATCGAACTCCTCGTCGTCATTGCCATCATTGCCATCCTGGCCGGAATGCTGTTGCCCGCCCTGGCCAAGGCCAAAGGCAAAGGCCAGCAAACCGTTTGCATCGGCAGCCTCAAGCAGTTGCAGCTCTGCTGGATCATGTACGCCGGCGACCACCAGGAAAAGCTCGTCCCCAACCAGGAGAACGTCGGCGCCGGATCTCAGTCCTGGATCCTTGGCTACATGCAGGACAATCATCTGGACTCCACCAACACCACCCTCATCGGCAAAGGCACGCTCTTCAAATACAACACCTCGGTCGGCATTTACCGATGCCCGACTGATCTGGGACGCTCGATCATCGGCGGAAAGACCTACCGGCGCGTGCGCTCGTACAGCATCAATTGTTACATGAATGGGCAGGACATCGGCCAGCAGTACGGCGGCTACACCGGATACCGCGTGAACCGCAAGACCAGCGACATCACCAAACCCGGCCCCTCTCGAGCGTTCGTCTTCCTGGGCGAACACCAGGAAAGCATCGATGACGGCCATTTCGGATTTCTTCCCGAAGGCGACAAGTGGATGAACCTGCCGGCCATGTGGCATAACGCCGGATGCAACTTCTCGTTCGCGGACGGCCATGCGGAGACGTTGAGATGGCGCGATCCTCGGACCCTGGCGATCAACGTCATCAACACCGTCTCCACCGCGAACAACCCGGATCTCAAGAAGCTGCAGGCCATAGTCGCCACCAAGTGATTCCTTTCTCTTTTGACGGCGGCAGGGCGGGATTATAGGCTCCCGCCCATGAAAACCATCCCGACAAGGCTGGTAGCGGTTCGATGTACGAATACGAGTATTGCCTTGTTCCGTTGGGCGTGCGCGGCGCCGGCAATCGCATACATCCTGATCCTCAACCAGATCTCGGCGCCTGCAGCCTCTCTTCTCCGCGTCAGTGATAACCATCGCTACATCGTCGCCGAAGACGGCAAGCCGTTCTTCTACCTGGCGGACACGGCCTGGGAGCTGTTCCATCGGCTCAACCGCGAGGAGGCAGATCGGTACCTGGAGAACCGGGCGCGCCTGGGATTCACCGTCATCCAAGCTGTCGCCCTGGCTGAGCTGGACGGCCTGGGGGATGCGAACGCCTACGGGCACCGCCCCCTGATCGAGAGGCGTCCCGACCGCCCCGATGTCAAAGAAGGGCCCGCCAACGATTACTGGGACCATGTGGACTACATCGTGGACCGCGCCAAATCGCTCGGGCTTTGGATCGGCTTTCTGCCGACCTGGGGCGACAAATGGCACGCAAGACAGGGTGCTCCCCCGCCCGTCTTCACACCCGCCAACGCGGAAGCCTACGGGCTATGGCTGGGCAGGCGCTACCGGGACAAACCCATCATCTGGATCCTCGGAGGCGATCGCCCCGTCAGCACCGACGAGGAAAAGGGAGTCTTGCGGGCCCTGGCCCGCGGCCTCCAGCAGGGCGACCAAGGCCGCCATCTGCTGACCTTCCATCCTCCCGGCGGGCAGGGATCCTCGCAGTGGTTCCACAGCGATGACTGGCTCGATTTCAACATGCGCCAGAACGGCCACGTGATCGAGTTCACCGGCCGCTACGACCAGACCCGGAAAGACTACGACCGCACCCCGATCAAGCCCGTGATCGATGGCGAGCCGGTCTATGAAGATCATCCGATCTCGTTCCGGCCGGGCGAGCTGGGGCATACCACCGCCGCCGATGTGCGCCGGCCCATCTACTGGGACCTCTTCAGCGGCGCCTGCGGCCACACCTATGGCCATCATTCGGTCTGGCAAATGTGGCAGCCCGGCCGCCGCCCGATCAACGGCCCGCTCCTCCCCTGGCACGAAGCCATCCACCAGCCCGGCGCCGCCCAGATGCAATATGCCCGGCGGCTGCTCGAGTCGCGCCCCTTCCTGACGAGGATCCCGGATGACGCTGTCATCGTGGCGGAAGAAGTGGCGACTTCGATCCCGGGCGCCGGCACGCGCCGGTTCGTGGCCACCCGCGACGAAAAGGGCGCCTATGCCATGGTGTACGCCCCCTTGAGCCGCACCTTCCGGGTGCGCCTGGACAAGATCGCCGGCGAACCGGTCCAGGCCTGGTGGTTCAATCCCCGCAATGGAACCGCAACGGCCATCGGGTCTTTTCCCAACCGCGGGATCCAGGCGTTCACCCCGCCCACACCCGGCGAGCTTCTCGATTGGGTTCTGGTCCTGGACGACTCCCGCCAATCGTTCCCGCCGCCCGGAGCGGCTCCGCTGCCTTGATCGGAATGGATCGCTCCGCTGAATATCCGCCCCCCGCATCCAGCTTTTCGGGCGTGACCCCCTTGGCGCTTCATGGCAAAGTCCCGGCGTGACTGCCGAAGATGCGATCGCGCTTCTCGAGAGATATCGCGCGGGCCGGGCAAGCCGGGAGCAGGTGCTGCAAGCGCTCCAGGCGGCCCCCGTGGCCGACCTCGGATTCGCCCGAGTCGATCTGCATCGCGGGTTGCGCCAGGGATTTCCCGAAGTGATTTACGGAGCGGGCAAGAGCCCCCGGCAGGTCGTCGAGATCGCCGCGCACATCCTCGATCGGGAGGATTGCCTGCTGGTGACCCGGGCCGGGCTGGACCACGCCCGCGCCCTGCGGCGCCGGCTGCCAAAAGCAATCTATCACCCGATGGCGCGATGCATCACATATGAGCGCCGCCCGCGGGCCCGGCGCCCGGGCCGCATCGCGGTCCTGTGCGCCGGCACCAGCGACCTGCCCGTCGCCGAGGAGGCGGCGGTCACCGCCGAAATCATGGGCAACAATGTGGACCGGCTGTTCGACGTGGGCGTTGCCGGTCTGCACCGGCTTCTGGGCAAGCTCGAATCGATCCAGCAAGCCAATGTGCTGGTGGTCGTGGCGGGCATGGAGGGCGCCCTTCCGAGCGTGGTCGCCGGCCTGGTCGCGCGGCCGGTAATCGCGGTCCCCACCAGCATCGGCTACGGGGCCAGCTTCGGCGGCATCGCCGCTCTGCTGGGCATGCTCAACAGCTGCGGCAGCGGCGTCACCGTCGTCAACATCGACAATGGATTCGGCGCCGGCTACGCCGCCAGCCAGATCAACGCCCTCGCCGCCCAGCCCCCGTCCGCCCCCGCGCATCCCTCCCCAACGTCCAAACGATGAACACCATCTACCTCGACATCTTCAGCGGGATCAGCGGCGACATGTTTCTGGGCGCGATGCTCGATCTGGGCGTGGATTTCTCCGCCCTGGAACAGAGCCTGGCCGCCTTGGACCTCGAGGGCTACCACGTGCACGCCGGCCGGGCTCGGCGCGGCTCGATCGAGGGGGTCAAGTTCGATGTCCATCTCGCCGCCGCTGCGCCGGGCCACCCGGACAGCCACCCTTCCGCCACCGCCCCTCCCCCCTCGCATCACCACCGCCACCACGGACATCCCCACGCGCACCCCCATCGCACCTTCGCCAGCATCCGGTCGTTGATCGAAGCCAGCCCCCTTCCGGACTGGGTCAAGAGCCGGTCCGTGGCCGTGTTCGGCCGGATCGCCGAGGCCGAAGGCCGCATCCACGGCCAGCCGGCCGAACAGGTCGCCTTCCACGAGGTGGGAGCGGTGGATTCGGTGGTCGACATTGTCGGGGCTTGCGTGGCACTGGATCTGCTGGGCCGCCCCCGGCTGCTCTCCGGCCCGGTAATCGATGGAACCGGCTGGATCCAATCCGCCCATGGCCCCCTGCCCCTGCCGGCGCCGGCGACCCTGGCCATCCTCGGGGCGCGCGGCGCGGCCATCACCCAGTGCGATGAGCCGGCCGAGCTTGTGACACCCACCGGCGCCGCCCTCCTCGCCGAGTTCGCCGAGAGCTTCGGGCCGATGCGCAACCTGGCCGCCTCGCGGATCGGCTATGGCCTGGGCAGCCGAGAGAACCGGACTCGCCCCAACGTGCTGCGGGCTGTGCTGAGCGAGACCACGGCCACGGCCCACGATTGGGAGACCGACACGGTGGCGGTGTGTGAAGCCAACGTCGATGATCTGACCGGCGAACTGCTCGGGCATTTCATCGAGGTGGCGTTGGCCGCGGGGGCGCTCGAGGTCGCCCACACCCCCGTCACGATGAAGAAAAGCCGGCCTGGGATTTTGTTAACCCTGCTTTGCCCCGCCGCCGAGGCCGAGAAATTCCTCGAGCTGATCCTCCGCGAGACCGGCTCCCTGGGGGTCCGATATTACCAGGCGGAGCGCCGCAAGCTCCGCCGCCAGTTCGGCGCGATCGATACCCCCTACGGAACGGTCCGCGTCAAGTCCGGCCTGCTCGATGGCCAGGTCATCGTGACCAAGCCGGAATATGATTCCTGCCGCCAGGTGTCACAGCAGGCGGGCGTCCCGCTGCGCGATGTGGACGCCGCCGCGCGCCGAATCCCGCCGGGGCCGGTGCCAGGGTAAAAGGAGACGAGCCTCTGGTCTTGGCGGGCCTGTGCGGTCCGTGTTCCGCAGGCCCAGCACCTCATGCTTCGCCGCCAAAATCTGTAATGTCGGCCTCGCGGCTTTCCACGATCCGATCATTTCATCGGCGAGTAATCGGCGGGTTTCAGGAACACCGATTTCACGCCGTTGGGAACCGTCAACGCCCCGCCTGCCTGTTCTTCGGATGCCTTGCGCGCCGCCACCCACTCGGGATCCGTGCGGAACCGACTGAACGATTCCGCAGCGGCTTCGCGGCTGGCATGAGCCAGCAGGTAGATCAATGTGTCATCGGCTCCCGGTTCGCCCGAGGCCGGCGTCCAGTAACCCACGTTGGCCATCCCATGCTTCTCGAACAGCTTCAGCGTGTGATCTCGAAACCGGGCCTGAAGGCGTCCAAGGTTGCCTTTCGACGCCGAATAGGTCCGCAGCTCGAACACGCGCTCCGGCTGAGCCGCCACGGGACGGATGGCTGGCGAAAAGTCCGTCGCCTGAAGAATGCGCGATTCGACCTTGGCAACCAGACGCCCGCTGACCTCGGATGCCTTGAACGCGGCCTGCCATTCCGTATCCTGCATGAACGATTTCCACTTCTGCTCCCGGTCCTCCCGGCTCGAGAACGCCAGGATGTAGATCAGCGTTTCCTGCGCACCATCGGCGGCGTCCGTGGGAATCCAGTAGCCGACGCTGGCCATGCCGTGCCTGGCGAAAAGCCGGCAGGCGTGATCCCGAAAGCGGGCCTGCATCGCCTCGAATTTGCCGGGCGCGGCGTGATACGTTCGCATTTCATAGCACCGCGTGTCCCTCGAGGATTCGGCGCCAGCGGCGCGGGCCGGGGCTGGCGTAAGGTTCAAGGCAAGAGCGCCTGCGATCGCAATCCAGTGAGCATTCATAGGTTCGGTGTTCGTTCGTCGCGGCAGTCAACCACAAACAGATCCGTTGTTAAAGAAAAAGCGGCATCACCGGCTGCGCCGGCGCTCGACCATCACGGACACATAGCGGGTCTCCGGCAGGATGAATTTCTTGACCTCGACCGTGACAGCCTCGGCGCCGAACTCGCTCAGGATGATCTCGGCGATGTCGGCCGCCACTTTCTCAATGAGGCGCCATTGCTGGGTCTCGCCCAGCGCGGCCACCCGTTTCGACACCGCGTCGTAATCGATCGTGTCCCGCAGATCATCGAACTGCCCGGCGCGGGACAGGTCATGCGACATGGCAATCGTGATCAGGAGCTTCTGGGATCGAGCGCGCTCCTCGTCGGCGACCCCGACTCGATACCAGACCGCCAGGTCCTGGAGAAGGATTCGATCCATGCGTTTCAGGGGGGCGGCGGCATCTGCGAGGCGTCGGCCAGCCAGTTCTGGTCGTCCCGTTCGAGGAAGGACTGCAGCTCGCCCAGGTGCTGGACAATGAGGTCAGGCCCGCTGAGGCGCAGCTGATCGAGCCGGTTGTAGCCGGTCAGGACGGCGCAGGCGCGCACGCCTCCCTCGTGGGCCGCCTCGATGTCATGCTGCATATCGCCGATGAAGAGAGTCTCCTCCGGCGAAAGCCGATGCCGAGACAGCACCTCATGAATCTCGCGCCGCTTGTCCATGACCCCCAGGTAGGCCGCCTCGAAAAACCCGGCGAAGCCCGCCTGGCGCGCCTGGCGCTCGAAGTGATCCCGCCGAACGGTGCTGAGCACGAACATCCGCAGCCCTCGCTGCCGGGCGAACGCCAGGAACGACCCGGCATGCGGCAGCGCCTCGACCGGTTCCTGATCCTGCTCGAACCGCGTGTGAAACCAGGCCTCGAGCTGAGGCAGGGGCACGTGCGCCACAAACCGCTCATAGAACTCCCGGAACGGCAGGGCGAACTCGGCGCGAAATTCATCGAGCGTGAGCTCGGGCACGCCGGCGTTTCGAAACACGTGATTGGTGGTTCGCCAAACCGCCGGCAGGTCATCCACCAGCGTGCCGGACCAGTCGAAGATCAGGTTGCGGATCATGAATGAGCGTAAGCCCGGGGGGAGGTTCGAGGTCCGCCCGGGCAGGAGATCCCCTGTTCAAGGCCGCCGGAGCCGATAGAACCGGACGGGATCGTTGGTATTCATGGCAGGGAGTTCCAGGAATGCGTTGGTGAGCGTGATCGGGCCGGCGGACTGCCAAGGCGCGGGCGTCGCCAGCCGCGTCGCATACTCGAGCTGATAGACCTGCCCCGGCACGCCATACAGCAGCAGCGAGGGCGGCTGCGCTGGCGTCCGGTGGATCTCCAGGATCGGCGGATCGGCTTCGAGCTTGCATGCGCGATAGAAGAGCATCTTGCCCGGAGTCGACGCCGCGGGCAAGACCTGGACGATATTGGACATCGGCACCCGCCGCCAGGGCGTCCAATTGGCCAGGTTGGCCGAGAACTGGATCTCGCAGCTGGTTCCGGCCCTGCCATAGACGCGCAGGTCGACAGTCCGATTGGCTCCATGAAGCCCTTCGACCAGCGGTTCCTGGTCGAGGACCACGAGCCGGCCGGCCTCGAGCGCCAGGTTGGTGACCTGGATGCCGGCCGCCGTCTGAGCCAGCAGCTCTCGCGGCCGCAGCCAGACAAACTCGCTCGGGACACCCGCGATCGGCATGAACCGCAACTGGGCAACTGGCAAGCCCGTGGTGAACGTCCTGCCCGCAAGAGCCTGCAGGCTGAACCGAGGCGATGGCGTGTTGCCGCCCTGCGTCGCCGCTGTCGCCTGGGCAGGGACCAGCGACTGCAGCGCAACCTGGGTGAACCGGCTGGCCGGCAGGTCCAAACGGAACGTCAGGTTGGTCAGCTGTGCGCTCGTGGTCAGATAGACCGGGACCGTTGCCCACTGGCCCGTATAGGTGATGTTGGTGCCGAGCCGCAACGTGAGGTAATCGCCCACGAACACTGTGAAGGTCGTCTGGCCCCACAGGGCCGGCTGCCCGTCATCGGTGGCAATGACGGTGATCGGATTGGCGCTCGGCGCCTGCTCCACCGTGGGCGTCCAGGTGAACACCCCGCTGGCGGTGTCAATCGCCGCGTTGGCGGGAGCGCCGGCCCCCAGGCTGAACCGCAGGGTGTTCGCCGGCACATCCGGATCCGAGGCTGTGTTGGTGACCACCAGGGTGAGGTTGGGCCCGGTGAACTGGTTGTCCACCGGCGTCACAACGGGCGCCCGGTTCACTTCGCGGACCACCACCACGAATGTTCCCGTGTCGGATGCGCTGGGCGATCCGTCGTCCTCGATCCGCACGGTGAAGAAGTTGGTGCTGGGCCCCTGGGTCTCGTCGGGGGTCCATCGGACCACGCCGGTGGCCGGATCGATCGTGGCCCCTTGCGGGGCATTGAGGAGGCTGAAGGTCATCCGCTGGGCCGGGACATCGAGGTCCTCGGCCCGGTTGGTCGCGACCAGCGCCGTCATCTCGTTGATCGTTCGATCGGACGGGACGCTCAGGATGGGAGCGCGGTTGACCTTCTCGACCACGACGGTGAACCAGTTGGTTGCGCTGAGCGGCGGCTGGCCGTCATCGGTCGCCTGGACCGCGATCGCGTTGGTGCTGGGCGCCTGATCGAGCGCAGGCTTCCACGTGAACACCGCGGTTTGGGGATCGAGCGTGGCGCCGCTGGGCGGCTGGGCAGCCCAGGCATACGTCAGCCGGTTGGCCGGCAGATCCCCATCGGTCGCTTGGAGCGTCAGGACCAGCGTGTCGCCCCAGTTGATCTTCTGCGTTCCCATCGGGACAAACTCGGGCGCCCGGTTGGACTCGCGAACGATCACCCGGAATGTCCGGGTGTCGGTCTTTTGCGGGAACCCGTTGTCGATCACCGTCACCGTGATCGAGTTAGTGGAGCCGCCATGGGCCTCGCCCGTGTTCCAGGCGATCTGACCCGTGGTGGGATGGATGATGGCGCCGGACGGCGCATCGAGCCCGAGGCGGTAGCTGAGCACGTTGGCGGGCAGATCCGCGTCCGCGGCGGCCGCATCGACCTGGAGCACATCGCCCTCGGTCAGCTCGATATCCGGGAGCGCCGGCAAGACCGGTGCTGTGTTCTCGAGCGACACCTGGGTCTGGGCATCCGGCTGGATCGGGGCGGTTTCCCGCTGGTTATCGGTGTCGGTGGCCACACTGTAGAACGCATACTGCGACCCGAGCTGGCCCTCGTAGAGCGCGCTGGTCAGACGCGACCGCTGCAGCCACGGCACAAAGGGACCGTCGTTGGCCGACACATAGATGTCGTAGTAGGCAATCTCCTTGTTGCCGGCCGCCTGCCCGCCCCACCGGACGGCGAACTGTGCGGCGCTGGCGGCAGGCAGAGGCATCACCAGGCTCTGCGGCGCCCCTGCGCCCGGCTGATCGAGCGGCGCGTAGGTCAGGGTGTATCGCTGGGTGCTGGCATGATCCAGAATGTGGAGCACCTTCTCCTTCACGGGGCGCTGGCCGGGACGGACAAAGGTGTAGTCGGTGATCCATGCATTGGTCGGCACCGGAATCTCGATCCCGTCGGACCGTGCGACCCGGACCAGCTTGAACTGGCCGTTGGCGGGATCCGGAATCCGGAGGTAAGCCCATCCTGCGGGCAATGGCGCAGTCAGTTGAACGGCCAGGTCGCCGGCCGTGGGCGGCGCATCGACCGTGCCTTCGGTCACGGCAGCCACCAGGTTGGTCGTGCCATCGCTCAGGTAGATCACGTCCGGCAGGTATTGCGAATCCTGGATGTCATTCACCAGGAAGTCAGGCCTGCCGTCCGCCCAGGGCGCCGGCGCTTCCACCAGGCGGATCATCTCGTGGATCTCGACGCTGTCGATCAGCGAGGTCGCCCGGCCCCCCAGGCTGTCCTCGTGCTCGAACGTCGCCTTGTAGTCGACGAAGAATCCCAGCAGGGACGCCTTGAGCAGCCAGCGCGCGATCTTGATGTCGCCGCCGTTCAGATCGCCAAACACCGCGGTCAGGGTTGGCACCATGCTCTGGCCTGCCACCTCGGTCGCGATGATGTCGAAGTCGATCAGCAGGCCCTTCTCGTTCTCGATGATCTTCGGCTGGGCCGAAGTGATCGAGAAGTTCTTGGCCAGGCCGCGCCCGAAGTTCTCGACCATGACCGCCAGCGAGAACGGCTGGGCCGGCTCGAGCTCGTCGGTGAACGGATCGTCGCTGTAAACCGCCCGCTCATGGAAATACTTCAGCCGCAGCTTTGCGTTCGGATACACCCGGACCGGGCCAGGCTCCAGGCGAGCCGCTGAAGGCACCCCGCCCGAGGTGTAGGTGAACACGCCGCCCACCGAGTAGATCAGCGGCTCGTCCGGCGCCGCGCTATCGAGGGGCAGGATCACCCAGCGTGCGCGGCCCGTGCTGTTCGCCTCCATCCGCCACGCCACGCGCGGGAAGGTCATCTCGTTCGTGTCCAGCACCGGATCCGGGCCCACCACCTGGATCGCGCTCAGCTCCGGATCCAGGATCACGAACTTGTCGTTGGCCAGGTTGCCGTCCGGACCGTAGATCGAGATCGTCACGTTCAGGTTTTCGAGCGGGAACGTGTCCGACTGGTTGAAGATCTCGAGCGTTGCGCCGATGGCTTTGCGCGTCAGCACGGCCTCCTGCTCGATCTGGAGCTTGACCTGGGCGCAAACGCCGGGATCGCCCGCCGCGGCGTGGACCGTGGGCATGGCGCTCGCCGGCACCGCCGGACGCACCTCGTACGTCACACGGCGCCGTGAGGCCGTCCGCGGCGCCTCGGATGCCCGCAAGATGGCCTGGGAGAGATCCTCCGCGGATGCGTTATCGGCCAGATCCACCTCCGTCGCGCCCGTCAGATCCCGCACCATGTCCGCCGGGGAGGAATAGCCGAACCAACGGGCGACGCGGTGGGCGTCAAGCGGATCGTCAGCCGACGGTTCGAGCGGGGTTCCGGACGCCATCGCCGCCGACGGATCCTTGGGCCAGCAACCACCCTCGGCCAGCACCTTCGTGTAGGACGGCCCCACGGTGATCGAGTTGGTGCCTTTCTTGATCGAGCCTGTCAGCTGCGCCTTGAATACCAGGTCCTCGACGCAGCCCTTGGCCGAAACACCCTTCCCGTCGTTGCAGCCCTGGACGGTGATGTTAACCCCGGTCTCGAGCGCCGCCATGGCAACGCCCTCTCCCTCATACCCCGCATAGGCCTCGGACTTGGCCTTGAAGGTCGCCTTGCCTGTCAGCTGAGGCGTGAACTTGAGGCCGATCTGGCCCGTCACGCAGAACTTCGGGTTCTTGAGGTTGCACTCGGTCTGCAGGGAGCCCTTGAGGCTGCCATACAAGGTGATTTCGAGGCCGGCGATGAACTTGGCCTCGAACTCGAGCTCGCCGATCGGGCTGACATTGGCCGATCCGCTGAACCCGGGCTCGAACCCGACCAGGGCCTTGATCTCGACCGAGATGCCGGCCTCGAGCTGAGCCTGGAGCCCTTTGACGCCCGCCTCGCAGCAGGTGCAGAGCTGGCCGCTGCCCTGGAAGTTGACCGCAATGCCCTGGAGCTTCAGGTAAGGAGGCAGCGCCGCGCTCACCGCGCTGGCAATTGCCCCCTTGATCTCCACCCCGATGCCCGCGTCCCCCTGGATGCACTCTTTCTTGAATGTCTTCGCATCGCAGGCGCAGTTGTTGGTCTTCGCGTAGGAGGGCGGAGCAGACCAGAAGGTCACGCCGGGCCCGCTGCCGGGGCCGGTGCCGCCGCCGGGGCTGGGATCGCCATACATCGGCGGCGTGTAAATGCCCGTCTGCCCGTAGCAATCGCCGCTGGCATTCAACACCACGATAGGTACCGGGTAGGTGATGCCCAGCGGACCGCAGATCAATACCCAGTCCAGCCGCGCGCCAATGACGCACGGCGCACCCGCCGCCGCCTCGATCCCGGGCAGCACCGTCCGGCGCACCTTGACCGGGATGGTGAGCGTGCTCTTGGCCGGCAACGTGCCGATCTCGCGGATCAGCGGCGTGATCGTCCAGAGCGGGTGATCCTCGAAGTGGAGCTTCACGTCGCGGGCGGCGATCAGGCCGTGGTTGGTCACCTTGAGGTCATATTGGGCCTCGGCCCCCTGGACCTGGGCCAGGTCGATCATGTTGGGCTCGACGGTCACCACCGGCGTCGGCACCGTCGTCTCGAACACGGTCTCGAGGGTGATCTTGGTCCGGTCTTCGATCTCGATCTCCTCGACGGTCCACGTATAGGTCACCAGCTGCGTGCGGAGGAAGACGGTCGCCTCGTTGGTCTCGCCCGGCCGCACGTCGATCACGCCCGTGGTCGTGTCATGCTGGCGGGCCACCGCCTCGTAGTTGTAGCGCCCTTCCCGAAGCCCGGACGCCACAAACACGCCGTTGCTGTCCGATTGCCCCCCGGCCACCACTGCCCCATTGAACGGATCCCGAATCGTGATCGTTGCACCCGCCAGGTTGGTCGGATTCTCGCCATAATACGAGCGCTCATCGACGGTGACGATCCGCAGATCGCCGATGGCCGACGAGACGTTCTTGAACCGGAACGGCACTGCGACGCCCAGGTTGTTGCCCACGATCGCCAGGTTTCCGTTGTACTCGCCAATCGCCAGGTCCGAAGGCGGCAGCAACTGCAGCAGCACGACGTTGGTTTCGCCCGGCGCCAGATCCGGGATCGGATTGGTCGAGACCACGTGCATCCAAGGAATCTCGGGCAGCGTGACTTCCAGCGGTCCGCTGGCCGCGCCGCCGCTGTTGACCACTTGAAGCTCGAGCAGGGTCTGCTCGCCCCGCACCATCCCCGACACCAGAGAGCTGGGTGTGACCGCCAGGTTCGGCCGGCGCGGCTCCACCCGGATGCTCATCGGGATCTCGAGCGTCACGCCCTCGCTGCTGGTGAGGCGGAGCTGGAAGAACAGCAGCTGGCCCTGATCCGCCAGCGACTGCAGCGTGCAGCTCAGAGCCGCCGCAGATTGCCCGGCCAGCACGTTCGTCATCTGAAGCGACACCTGGAGGTTGATGGCGCCGACCGCCTGCGCCTGAATCCCCGTGAGCGGGATGTCGCTCAAGTTTTCGATCTGGATCGCGTCTGCGATCGATCCCAATCCGATCAGATGGCGGCTGACCTGGGCTGGATTGGCGCGCATGCCCATGAGATCGAACTGGTCCTGGACAGGCGCCTCGGTGACGCCGGGGTGGGCCGCCCCGATGCGGTAGTGGCCGGCCTCCCCGGGCAGCGGCTGGAACGTCGCGGTGAAGCGCCCGCCGGCATCGGTCAGGGCCGACACGATCCGCCGGGTGTCGCGCACCAGGACATGGATGTTGACCAGCTCGAAGGCGGCCGGCCCGCCGGCCGCCTTGGTCGCCTGCCCATACATCGGCACCGGGGTGCCTGACATCGCCGCCTGCAGGTCGGTCTGCACCGTGGCCGTGTAGGACGGGTTGACCTGGATCGAGCTGGCCGAGACTTTCGAGTTGTTATCCTCGACGATCTCGGCGATCGCCTCGCCCGCATCGGCGACCACGACCAGCCAGTAATTGCCCGGAGAGCGCGGCATGTAAAACGGCAGGGTCTGCTCGAAATAATCTCCGACTGCCAGGTCGCCCGTGAATGAATACTGCCCCAGCAGGCTGTCATCCGGCCCGTAAACGCTGTCCTTCGAGAGAAACACGCGCTGCAGGATCGTCCCGCTGGCGGGCGTGCGGCCTTGGTTCTCGATCCGATACGCCATGTCGATCGCCCCGTCCGTCGTGCCCTGCGCGGGCACAGTCACCCGAGCGATCACCAGGTCCGGCAGGTCGATGTCGGACACCACCAGGGCCGTCTGGCCGCTCGTGTATCCAGGCGCGGCCGCCGTGAGGATCGCCGTCTGGTTGCCGTCGGCAAAGCCGTCCTGGACGCTTTGCACATTGAATGTCGCCGATGCCTGACCCGCCGGGATCGTGACCGTGGCGGGCGCCGTGGCTTCGGTGGTGTCGCTGGATGTCAGTTGCACCGCCAGCGGATCTCCCGTGACCAGGTTGCGGATCACCGTCCCCCGCGTCGCGATGAGGATCCCCTCGGAAACCATGCTGCGATCCAGCGTCAGCTTGAGCGTGGGGCCGTCGTCGTCGGCCACCTCGAGGCTGTCGGGCACGCCCTCGGCCAACCGGCTGGCGCTGGCGGCATCCACCACGAACGCCCGGATCGTCACGTTTCGGTTGCCATCCACCTGGTCGTTGTCGATGGCTTCGATGTTGAATCGGACCGACGCCTGAGCGGCGGGGATCACCACGCGCGCGGGCACGGCGAGCCAGGCCGCGTGGCTGCTCTCCAGATCGACCACCAGGCGCTGGCCGCCCACGGGGCTGCGAACCACCGTCCCGACAGCCGCTTGCGGACCGTCTCCCTCGCTCACGCGGGCGGTTTCGATCGCCACGTGGATCTCCGGGATATCGTTGTCGACCACTGTCACCGCGGCCGCCCCGTCATTGTATCCGGTGGCATAGGCCCGCACATTCACAGCGGCCGGCGCTTCCACCGCGGCATCTTCTGGGCTCGATAGGTCGAATGTAACGCTCGCGGCGTTGGTGGGGATGACCACGCTGGCCGGCGCCTGCAACTGGCTCGGGTTGGCGCTGGACAAAAACACCACCAGCGGCTCGCTCCCCGCCATCCCGCGGCTGACCGATGCCGTCAGGGATTGCCCCTCGACCACGGTCGCGCCAAAAACCTGCACCTGCAGCCCCGGCAGATCCGTGTCCACAACGGTCACCCGCTTGCTGTCTCCGATATACCCCGGCGCCGTCAAACCCACAGTCACCTCCTGCGAGCCGTCGACCACGCCGTTGGCCACAACCGTCAAATCGAACGACGCCGATACCTGCCAAGGCGGAATCGCGACGCTCGCCGGAGATGTCAGCCGATCCGGATGGCTGTTGGTGATGCTCACCGTCACCGCCTGAGCGAGGTTGCCGCTGCGGATGATCCGGCAGCGGATCGTCTTTTGCGCAGCGTTCTCGGCGATCTCGGTGGCGGACGCCTCGAGGCTGAGCGAGGCTGGCACCTGGATAACCTCCGTCGCCAGGGCGACATTGTTGGCATCGCTCTGCTCCGCCACCTCGAGACCGGTGTCCAACGCCACCACGACATACACGTTGCCGCCCACGCCCGTCAGCGGCAGCACAACCGACTGCGTGCGCACCAACCACTCCCCGGCCGGCAGCGAGTTGGTGATCGTCAACGTGCCCACCAGGATGTCGTTGCCCTGCATGGGATCCGGCGAGAGCGAGATGGTTTCTGTCCACGGCGCCATCGCCGCCGCGCTGCCGCGGTTGGTCACCCCCCAGATGAAGTCCACCGTCTGCCCCGGCAGGCCGAACCCGGGAATGGTGATGCCGGCGACGGCAAGATCCGGCAGCGGCGGCTGAGAGACGCTCAGCGCGGCGCTGGCGCGGATGTTGTTGGCCTCGCTCGACTCCGGTTGCCTGCCATCGGCATCGGCGTGAACCACCAGGTAATAGGTCCCGGAGGGCAGCGTAGCGCCCACCGGCAGCGTCATCGAGACCGACCGCTGGTAGGCGGTATTGGTCGCCAGCGGGCTGCTGGCGCCCGACGGCTCGGTCCCCAGCACGATCGCGTTGTTCAACGTGCCGTCCGGCGACAGGTACACTCGATCCACCCAGGAAGCGGTGGCAGGAGCCGTGCCCCGATTCCGAACGGTCCATGAAACAAGAATCGATCCGCCAAAGACCGGATTGCCGCTGAACGCCACCGAAACGGCTTCGAGATCCGGGGACAGCACGCGGATCGGCTGGGACGAGACCGCGGTGTTGTTGGTCTCTTGATAGCCCTCGGGCACGGCCCCGCCGGCATCGGCGGCGACCACGAGGTAGCGATCGCCGCTCGCGCCCGGCGGCAGCAGGACCTGTTGCGTGCGCACCAGGAACTGCCCCACCTCCAGAACGCAATCGCAGCCCAGGACCCCCGACTGCACATCCTCGCCCGCCTGCGCATCGGCGGACAACGCCACTGCATCCTGCCACGGACCCGTCGCCACAGCGGTTCCCTGGTTCGTCAGCACCCAGGATATCTCGACGGATTGGCCGGCAATCCCCGACGCCGGCACCCGAACCTCGAGCACCGCCAGGTCGGGGTACGGCGCCAGAGTGCCCGTCACCGAGCGGCTGGCGCTGTTGTTGGCCTCCGCACTGCCCTCCGCGTTGAACTCGGCAATGGCGCCATGGGCATCCACCAGCACCGTCACCTGGAGGATTCCCAGGCTGCGCGGGCCATCCGGCAATCGCAGGGTGAACTCGCGCGCGCGGCTCTGGCCCGCCCCCAACACACCCAGCGCGTTCACGTCATACGGAACCAAGTGCTCGAGCAGCAGCTCGCCCGAGGTCGTGTTGACCACTCGGATCCGATCCATCCACGACTGGGCAGCCGGATACACTCCTTCGTTCCGGTCCGTCCAGCGAACGGCCAGGGAGTCGCCCGACTGCACGGCGCCGGCCGGATCCAGGCTCAGCTCGAGCACCCGCAGATCCAGCGACGCCAGCAGGTTCGTCACGAACAGATTGTTCAGTTCGGCGGCCTCCCGCCCCAGCTCGTTGAACTCGAACACCTGGCCCCGCGCATCCGCGGCGAGCGTGATGCGGTATCGACCCGCCGCAGGAATGATCAAGTCCGCAGCCCCGCCAGCCGTGCCGCCCACCGGCAAGGGACCGGCCACCTGCCATTCGCAGTTGGTCAGAACCCCACCGGTATCGGCATTTCGAACCTCGATCTGTTCCGCCCAGCCGGTGAGAACAGGCGCCGCGCCGCGATTGGCCGTGGCCCATGTCATCCGGTAGACCTGGTCGGCCGGGCCAGCCAAGACCGCATTTTCGATCCGCAGATCGGGATAGTCCGCCAGCCGGACCTCGAATGTGCTATCCGACACCAGGACGTTGTCGGCCTCGAACAGGAACTCGGCCACCGCATTGCCCAGATCGGTCTGAACGATCAGGCGGAGCGGGCCGCTGACGCCGTCCGGCAGCGCGGCCGTATGGGAGACATCATAGGACGCGTTCGGTCCAAGCTGGCCCTGGCGGGGCAGGATCGCCAGCACATGGTCGTCGGCATCGCCCAGGACCGTGTTCGCGGACAAGACCACCCGGTCGGTCCATGCCGAGGCAGGGGTGGTCTCGGACCCGACGTTCTTGACGGTGAACGTGAAGCTGGCGGGCTGGCCGCTGTAGAGTCCGCCCGGCGGCAGGCTGATGGCCGTCACTTGCAGGTTCGGGAATGTGACGCTGCCCGTCGGCAGCACCTGGACCTCGAGCAGATACTGATCCAGCAGATCGCCTGCGTTCTCGGAACCCCGCACCACCACCGCGTAATCGCCATCCTGCACGATCCGCACCTCGGCGACTCCATCTCCGGATCGGCCGGTGCCAACCTCAACCTGGTAGTTGCCGGCCGCATCGTAAACGCTGACCACGGGCGTCAGCCCGCTCAAGGCGGGCAGCCGCGCGTTGACGAAAAGCGTCGAGCCGTTGGTGAGGCGGCCCAGGCTGTAGTAGTCGAGGTCGTTGTTGAACCGGATGTAGCCCGCCGCCTGCGCATGCCGGGTCTGACCCACCGATACGAACTCCATCGCGTTGGCCTTGGACAACGCGCCGTTGTCCTCCTGCTCCATCACCACCGGCAGATCTGCCAGGATCATCGTCAGGCGGTATTCGCCAAAGTAATCGTAATTGCGGGTGACCAGGATGGTGTACACCCCGTTGGTGGGCAGTTCGAGCTTAGCCTGCCCCCACCCGGCGTGATCCGGGTAGTAATCGAGCAACTGGCCGCCATCGGGCTTGAACAGGCGGTAGCGCAACTGCGTGCCGCCCGGCCGTCCCGGAACATCAATTCCCAATAGCAGCCGCTGCCCCGTCTGGCCTTCAAAACTCCAGTAGTCCGCATCCGCCGAGTGGGCGAGTTTGCCTCGCCCGCCCGCCAGGATCAGGCCGGTGCCGTCCTGGAGCTGGCTGAGCGGCGTCGCCGTCGCCGCCGTGTCGTTGTCCCGGTCTTCCAGTGTGTAGCCGGGCACGTCCGACACGGTGAAGTCGCGGACAAACGCCGCGGCCAGCCCGTTGCCCGCCCGATCCTGGAGGCCGCGGATGGTAAGCCGGTAGCTCCCCGGCTGCAGCGGGCCGTCTGCGACCACACAGGACGTGCTCAGCCCCGTGCTGTAGCCGGTGTTGTCCACCGTGTACACCGCGTCATCCGCCGTTCCAAACATCCCGTCCGGACCGGCTTCGACCAGTTCGTAGCTGGCGCGGTTGGTGACCGTCGTCACCAGCATGTCCTCGGAGAACTCGATCGTGAACCGGTCGGTGATGTCCGCAGTCTCGGCGCCCGAGGCAGGCAGGTTGACTCCTGTAACCGCCGGGGGCACCAGGTCGCTCAGGTCCACCCGCAGCTTGTATTGTCGATAGAGCCCGTCTCTCAGCGCATCCGCAGAGAGCTCGAAATGCGGCAGAGCGGGCAGATCCGTGAACACCCAGCTCGCGCCACTCCGCAGATTTCCGTGCCGCTGCAAAGCGGTCCGATCCAGGGCAGTGCTTCCGTAGCCGTCGTTCAATGGCCAATACCCGACCAGGCCGGGCTCGTTCCCGGCCAAAACCCGAGCCGCGTTCGCCTGGATGTCCTCGATCGTCAAGGCCCGGTCCCAGATCCGGACCTCCTGGATCAATCCGGGGAAATTGTCGCCGCCGCAGCACACCTCGCCGCCGATCTCGACGCCACCCGAAGTGGCCTGGTAATCAGGCTCGACCAGGCCCGATTGCGCCAGCTCTCCATTGACGTAAATCCGTGCTGTCACGCCATCGCATGTGGCCGCGACGTGATACCATGTGCCCGGCACGGGCGCGATGCCAGAAGAATAGACGATCGAACACCCGCCCGGCGGTTTGGTGTTAACCCCGAATTGGCCGTTATACAGGACAATGCCCCAATCGGCGCACGCGCTTGCGCTGCCGGCAATCGTCCGGCGCACTGTGTCTCCGGCGGTCGACGGCCGAACCCAAGCTTCGACAGTCCACCGGTTGCCGGGCGTCCAGTTCCCCATGTAAATGTGGTCATCCCCACCGTCAAAGTAGACCGCTCCAGGAGCCGCTGGCAGCACGCGCACATAGTAGGCATCATCGCCGCCCGAAGGCAGGGTGTAGACAAGACTGTTGCTGCCGGGCGGCGAGTTGGTGATCCACTGGCCGCTGGCCTTGTAGAGCCCCAGCACAGGCACCAGCCCGCTCTGGGCTGACAGCGCCAATCGCAAGTCCACTGTCGTGCCCGCCGTCAGATTCCCGAGCTGATAATAGTCTGCCCCATCGCCCGCGCTCAGATAGCCGATCGCCCACCCGGCACGATGGCCGTCTTCGGCCGCCAGCGAGACGGGTGTAGCCCGATCCGGCCGCGGCTCATCGTTGTTCTCGCTCTCGACAATGACCGGCAATCCCTGCGACACCGAGGGCGCCAGGGTCACCCGCACTCGATATTCGCCCTGGTAATCGTAATTGTGCCGGACATAGAACGCGTACCGGCCTGTCACCGGCAGCCGGACCGGAGCCGATTGCCCCCAGCCGGCATAGTCCGAATAGAAATACGTCAGCCGCTCGCCGTTCGGCTGCAAGATATCGATGAACAATTGGGAGGCGCCCGGATTTCCCACCGTGTCGATCGCCACGGTCAGCCATTGGCCCGCCTCGCCATAAAACGACCAGAAATCGTAGTCGCTGGTGTTCTCCATGTTGCCCCGTCCCGCCGCGTTGCGCAGGCCAGTGCCGGCCGGATCCGCCGGAATGATTTCAACTCGATTGCCGAGGAGCACGGAGATCGACTCGTAATCGTAGTTGGCCTTGGCCGCATCGAGCCGGCCATCGCGATTGAAGTCGGCCACCTCGATCCCCACGCTGCGGGATGCGACGCCGTAATGCAGGACGTTGCCGAATGTGCCGCCCCCCTGGTTCATCAGGAGGGTGAGCCGGTTGTTCCCGAAATTGGCCACCGCCAGATCCGGGCGACCATCGGCGTTGAAGTCCGCCGCCGCAATCTCATACGGCCGCGCCAGATCCGCCGCCAGATCGCTCCGCGGGCCGAATGTGCCGTCACCGTTGCCCGGATAGAGGCCGATGGTGTTGGCGTTGTGTTGGCTCACCGCCAGATCCAACCGGCCGTTCCCGTCGTAATCCAGCACAGCCACCGAGATCGGCTGGCTGCTTGCCTCGATCAGAACGGGCGCGGCGAACGTGCCATCTCCGGCTCCTCGCAAGAATGCGATGGTGTTGGCCTGATAATCCGGCACCACCAGGTCGGAATGCGTGTCGCCGTTCAAATCCGCCACCGTGACGGAGTGAGGCCCGTCCCCGGCGTCGTATTTGACGGCAGGCGCAAATGTCCCGTCGCCCTGCCCCAGAAAAACGCACACCTTGTCTGCATTGATGGCGGCGGCCACCGCATCCCATCGGCCGTCGTGGTTCAGATCCGCCAGCTTGACCACGTAGGTGGTCTGATCCGCCGGATAATTGGTCAGCGCGACAAAGGTGCCGTCGCCCTGGCCGAGATGCACCGAGATGGTCCTGGACTCGTAATTGGCCACCACCAGGTCGAGCCGGCTGTCGCCGTTCAGATCCGCCGCCGCCGCGTCCGTCGGCCCGTCGCCGGCTCCGAATTTAACCGCCGGCCCAAACGTGCCGTCTCCCCGGCCCGGCAGCACGCTGACCTGGTCATCCGAATAGACCGGCACCGCCAGATCCATCGACCCATCCTGGTTGAAATCCCCGGATGCAAGGAAATGCGGGGTTCGCCCCATGGCAAAATCGCCCACGTACACCAGCGTTCCGTCCGGAGCAGCCAAAGGCGCACCGCTCAGCGATGTGGCCGCGCTCATGCCGTTGTTGCTTCGGCTCTCCATCAGATACCCGGGAACTTCGATCACCTGGAAGCGGCGCAAGTAGTTGGCGACGAGCGGGCTTCCGCCCCGGTCAATCAGCGTGGCCCGAATCATGAGCCGGTATGTCCCGGGCTGGAGCGGGCCGTCCGGTATGCGATACGACGCGCTCAGTCCGCTTGTGTATCCCTGGTTCACGACCCGATAGAGCCAGTCGTCACCCGTGTCGAAGGCCTGGTCGGCGCCCGCCTCGCGCAGCTCGTAGTTGGCTTCATTGGTTACGGTCGAAGCGTTCATGTCTTCGGAGAACTGAACGCTGAACCGGTCGATGATGCTCGAGCTGTCAGCCCCTTCAGCCGGCAAACTCACGCTGGTGACATACGGGGGCTCGGTGTCGGCCAGGTCGATTCCGAGCAGGTACTGCGATCCCAGGCCGGCCGTGCCGGTCCCGGCCTGCACCCGGACGTAATACGTGCCATCTGCGCCCAGCGGTATGCTGTAAATCAAGCTGGTTTCCCCAGCAGCCAGGTTCGTCACCGCCTCGGATCCGCGGTACAGGCTTAACATCGGTGTCAGGCCGCTCGATGCCGGCCGTGTCAATCCGATCTGGATTGCCGTCTTGGCGGTCAGGTTGCCCAGCAGGTAGTAATCGCCATTGCCATCCCCGGCGCTGATGTACCCCCACATTGTGGCCAACTGATGCGCATTAGTCAGGGTCAGCTGCGGTTGGTTGGCCTCGTTGATATTGTTATTGTTTTCGCGCTCGGGCTGGATGCTCGAAGGCAGGAGGGTCGCCCGCAGCCGGTATTCGCCCTGGTAATCGTAATTGTAGCGGACATAGAGGGTGTAACGGCCGCTGATGGGTAGTTGCACGGGCGTGCTCTGCCCCCAGCCCGCATAGTCCGGATAGAAATAGGTCAGCCGCTCCCCATTCGGCTGAAGAATGTCGTAGAATAATTGGGTTGCTCCCGGATTGCCCGGCACCTCGGACGCCACGCTCAGCCAGTCGCCCGCATTTCCGCTGAAGCTCCAGAAATCATAGTCATCCCGGCTGGCGGCGTTGCCCCGGCCAAAACCCGATCGGACCCCGCTTCCCGCAGGATCCTCGAGCAGCGGTTCGGCCCTGTCCCCCAGGAGAACGGACACCGAATCGCTTCCGTAGTTGACCACGGCCACATCGGTGATCCCGTCCTCGTTCCAATCGCCGAGGGCCGCGCAGATCGGATTGTTTCCGACTCCATACAGCATCGTTGGCTCCCAACTGTTCGAGCCGCGGTTCAGCCGCACGCTCAGCCGGTCGCTGTTGAAACACGGCACGATCAGGTCCGGACGCTGGTCGCCATTCAGGTCGGCCAGCTCCACGAAGTAAGGGTTGTTCCGGTCCGTGGCCAGGGTCTGCGCAGCGCCGAACGCGTCATTCCCCAGAGCGGGAAGGATGCTCACGGTGTGCGCGTTGTAGTTGGCGGTCACCACATCGGGCCAGGTGTCGCCATCGACATCTCCAACCGCCACCCCCAGCGAGCCGTCCCCCGCGGGATAGGCGGCCGCGGACTGGAATGTCCCGTCCCCGTTGCCGAGCAACACGCTTGCGCTGTCCCCCAGATGATTGCCGGTCACCAGGTCGAGAAGGCCGTCCTTGTTGAGATCGGCCGCCCGCACGTCATAGGGCCCGTCGCCCACCGCGTAGGACGCCGCCGGGCTGAACGTTCCATCCCCCAATCCCAACAGCACGCTCACCGAGTCGCTATCGATGTTCGCCACCACGATGTCCAGCCGGTTGTCCCGATTGAAGTCCGCCGCGCGCACCCCGAACGGATGGCCGCCCACGGCATAGTCCGTCGCGGTCTGATAGGTGCCGTCACCGATTCCGACCAGAATGATGATCCGGCCGGCTTGATGGTTGACCGCCGCCAGGTCGGCTCGATTGTCTCCGTTGAAATCGCCCGCCGCCATGTGGATCGCGCCCGCAACCGGATGATTGGTGCGCAAAACGAAACCGCCCGCTCCGTCTCCCAGCAGCACGCTGAGGGTGCCGCTCGTGTTGTTCGGGATGACCAGGTCAAGATGGCTGTCCCCGTTCAGCTCCGCCGCGATGACGGAATGCGGACGGCTGCCCACCGCCAAGGTCGCCACGTTGATCATCGTGCCTGCCGCCTGCCCCGCGGCGGGCTCTCCCAATGAGGTGGCCGTCCGCAAGCCCCCGTTGTCCCGATTCTCCACGATGTATCCCTCGATCCCCGCGACGGAGAACGATCGGACGTATGCGGTCGTAAGGGCGTTTCCAGCCCGGTCGCGCAGCTCGGTCCGAATGGTGAAGCGGTATGCGCCCGGCTGCAGCGGGCCGTCCGGCAGCCGGTAGTCCCCCGTCAATCCCCGCGCATAGCCCTGCTCGACGACGGCATAGAGCGGATCGTCCGGGGTGCCAAACTGGCCGTCCGCACCTGCCGATCGCATCTCGTAATGCGACCGGTTGGTCACTGCCGTCACCATCATCTCCTCCGAAAACACGATCTGGAGACGGTCGACCAAAAGGTTGGTCGACACCCCCTCGGCCGGCAAGGTGACCTCGACCACCTCCGGCGGCCGCGTGTCATACAGATCCAGGTCGAGCAGGTACTGGGACAGCAGGCCCAACGTGCCGCCATCCGCAGTCACCCGGACGTAGTACAGGCCGTCTGCACCCTCGGGGATGGTGTAGGTGAACGCGGCGGCACCCGCGGCACTGTTGGTGACGAGGGCCGATCCCCGGTAGATGCCGATAACGGCCTGCAGACCGCTGGTCGATGGCCGCCGCAGCCCCGTCTGGATCGCCGTCCCGCCCGTCAAATTGCCCAGCCAGGTGTAGTCGCCCGAGCCGTCGTTCAATCCTACATAGCCCGCCCGTGTCGCCCGCAAATGCCGGCTGTCCTGGGTCCAGTTGATGAGGTTGGCCTGGTCGGTATTGTTGTTGTCCTCGGTCTCCGGCTGGAGCGCTGGCCGCGCCAGGGTGACCCGCACCCGATACTCGCTTTGGTAATCGTAATGATAGCGCACGGAGACCGCGTAACGGCCGCTGACCGGGATCCGCACAGGGCTGCACTGGCCGCGCCCGTTATAGTCCGGATAGAAATAAGTGAGGCGGCTGCCGTTGGGCTGCCAAATCTCGTAAAGAAGCTGGCTCTCGCCCGGGCTGCCCGGCGTCTCCGACGCCACGGTCAGCCAGTCGCCTTCGTCGGCATGGAAGCTCCAGTGGTCGTAATCGTCGCGATTGGCCGCGTTGCCGCGGCCGTAACCCGACCGCAGCCCGCTGCTGGCGGGATCCTCGGCCAAGGCCTCGAGCCGCAGCCCCGACAGCACCGCCACCCGGCTGTCGCGATGGCAGGCAATGGCCAGATCGATCCGGCTGTCCCCGTTGAAATCGCGCGCCACGACGCTTAAGGGGCCGTCAGGCACCTCGTAGTTGAGAGCCGACAGCAGGGTGCCGTCACCGCGATTGAGGTGGATGGTCACCCGGTTGTTCCCGTAGTGCGTGGCCACGACATCGAGGCGGTTGTCCGCATTCACATCCACCAGGATCACCTGATAGGTGTCGCTGCCTCCGGTCGCGTAATCCACCCGGTTGGTGAACCCGCCATCGCCCAAACCGCGCAGGACGCTGAGCGTCTGCGAGCCTGCGTTGCCGGACACCAGATCGAGCTTGCCGTCGCCGTCCATGTCGCCCAATGCGACGAAGCGAGGGGTGGCCCCCACCGCGAACCGGCCGCCGGCCTGGAATGTGCCGTCGCCGCTGCCCCGCAGCACCATGGCATCGTGGCTGCCAGCGTTGCCAACCGCCAGATCGAGCTTGCCATCGCCGTCCAGGTCCGCCACCGCCACCGAGTTCGGCCCGTCCCCCGCCGCATACGAAGCCGGCCCCGCAAATGTCCCGTCCCCTTGCCCCAGCAGCACGTCCACCCGATCGCCCTCCGCACAGGCCACCGCGATGTCCAGCCGGGTGTCCTTGTTGAAGTCGCCCAAGGCCACCTCGTACGGCCGGCTCCCCACCGCATAGTTTGTCCCCGTCACGAACGCACCGCCGCCCTGTCCAATGAAAATGCTCAAGCGGTTCGCGTAATAGGTGCTGATGGCCAGGTCGAGCTTGCCGTCCCCGTTGAAATCTCCGAGCGCGGCCCCCAGGGCGCCATCTCCCACCGCGTAGTTTGTAAACGTCTGAAAGGTCCCGTCCCCCTGCCCGAACGCCACCTGAAAATCGTCCGCCTCGAACCGGCCGATCACCAGGTCCAGCCGGCCGTCGCCATTCAGATCGGCCGTCTGCAAGTAGTGCGGCCGCCCGCCCACGCTCAGCGAGCTCGTCTGCAAAAATGAGCCATCCGACACTGCCGCCGGCGCCGGGCTCAGCGAGGTGGCCGATCCCATGGAACCATTGTCCCGCGTCTCCCGAAGGAACGGCGCAAGATCGCTGACCTGGAAAAAGAGCGCATACGCCCCCGCCAGGGCGTTGCCCGCCCGATCCTTGAATGTCGTCCGAACAGTCATCCGATAGCTGCCGGTCTGCAGCGGGCCGTCCGGAATCGAGTAGCCGGCGCTGAGGCCGCCCTGGTAGGACGTGTTCACCACGCTGTACACCGGATCACCGGCCGTGTCGAACTGGCCATCCGCCCCGGACGCCCGCAGATCGTAATGGACCCGGTTGGTCACCGAATCCACCGCGACTTCCTCGGAGAAATCCAGGCTAAATCGGTCGATCACGGAATTGGCCGCCGTCCCCGCCGCAGGCAAGCTGCTGCCGGCGATCATCGGCGGCGTGCCGTCGGTGATGTTGATTTGCAGCCGGTATTGGGCCGCCAGGCTCCGCTGCGGATCCGCCGCCGCAATCCGCACAAAATAGATGTCGTTGGTCGCAACGCTGTAGCTCAGAACCCCGGTGGCGTTCGTGGCCAGGGCCACCCCGCTGCCGCCCATCGCGCCTTCGACGCTCAACACCACCGATCCGCTCGCCAACGCGCTCCCCGCCGTCGGGACCATCGTCGCGCTGATCGCGTTGCCCACATTCAGCACCCCCAACCGGTAAATGTCACCCCCGCCGTCCGTGCGCGGCAGGGTGCCGTAGACCGCCCCCTGGTAATTGCCGGCGCTGATCCCCAACCGCAACACCGTCGCCTCCGACTGCTGGTCGTTGGACTCGACCTCGACCTGCGGCCCGCGCGTCTGCTCGATCCGCAGGAAATACCGGGAAGGACGGTTCTCCGTGTAGACAAGGATGTAGTAATCCCCGGGGCTGCCGATCGTGTAGTTCTGGATCTGGCCCATCCCCGACTGGCTGCCGTTCTGCGACGCCAGGTTCTGACCCTGGTTGTTCCGGAGATAGATCCGCGGATACGTCCCGCCCAGATCGGTCTCGACCCGCAGCGTCAGCACATCATTCGCCTCCGCATCGATCCGCCAGAAATCGTAGTCGTTGATCTGGCTGAACACGCCCGCTCCCAGCGCCGTGAAAAACCGCGATCCCGCAGGCGTCTCGCCAGTCAATAGCACGGTCGCCTTGCCCGGCTCACCATTGTCAAGGTTCTCGATCTGCCCCGGCGAGGGATGCGCAACAACGAATGTCCTCTCGAATGCCGAGATCGCCTGCCCGCGCGCGTCGATCAGTCCCGGCAGAGTGCGCATCCGGTAGCGCCCCGGCTGCAGCGGCTTCAATGCCGTGTCGAACCGGACGGCCCACGAGGTCAAAGCCGTCACCGCCAAACCGATCGCGCTGTCGTCTCCGTCCCCGAACTGCCCATTCCCACCAGCCGCAACAAGCTCGTAATGGGCGGCGTTGGTCGCCGCCGCCGGGTCCAGAGCCTCCGTTGCTCCCAACAGGAACGAGTCGATCGCCACCCCGTTCGTGCTCCCATCTGCTGGCAGATCGGTCATGTAGATCGATGTCCCTGCCGCCGTCGTCACCCGCACATTATCGACTCCCCACGACTCGTTGCTCACGTCTTCCATGCCCTGCCCCGCAAACGAAATGGCCGCCACGGCGTTCGACGCCGTGAATGTCACCTGCAAATCGCGATAGACCGCATCGAGCCAGGAACCGTTGAATCCCCAATGCCGCCGCCCCCCCGCCGGCTCTCCGGGAAAGGTCTGCGGGTTGCTCGGTGGATCCCCGTTGTAATTGCTAAAGGTCTCACGAAACACCTCCGCACCGTCCACCGCCACTCGAAACACATCGCCGGAGGTCGAATTGGCCCCCCCATCCCAGGTGTCGATGACATACAAGTCGAACATCACACGATACCGTGCGCCCACGGCCAGATCGGACAGGGTCAATGTCTGGCTCTGGTTCGAGAACCGGCCCGTGAACCGGGTCAGTGAATTGGTCGCACCCGTCTCGACGGTCGCCGAAGACCACTCCGGCCCGATTGCGTCTTCGAAGTGTGCTACATATGGGACGCTGGCACCCGTCAGCCTGCCAAGAAATCCGACAACCGCGATACAGCACGTCATCCAACGGACAACTTTGGGGGTGATCATAAATCAATGATGCATCGATTGTTAAGATCATCCAAGGGCTTATCCCGTTGATAAGCAAGTGGAAAATGGCTATTGCCTCCCGCGGCCTTTGGTGCTTTCGCCACGATCTCGCCGTTGCCCAGGCAGCAAGCCTGGGGATCCAGGGAGATCCTGCCCCGCTCGGGCCGCCATTCCTGCCGATCGAACTTGACCACGCAACAAATTATCCGTAAAAGGTATTGAATTCCTTCCACCGTCCGATAGGATTACCCCCGGTGATCGATCTCGGATCGCCGGGTCGGGGCGTAGCGTAGCTTGGTAGCGCGTCTGAATGGGGTTCAGAAGGTCGTGCGTTCAAATCGCACCGCCCCGACCATTTAATAATCAAGGAGTTACGAAGATTTCAGGATGCCCAGCGAAAACAGCACTTTGGCAATCCTTTGGCAATTTTGGCGAGCTTCGACGTTGCTGCGGGTCGCCCGGATCTCCGTCCGTGGCGCTTGGGTTGGGCAGGATTCCAGGAAGGTAAGCGGGTGGCAGGGCCTCGCACTCCCCCTTTCTGGCGGGATCCGGCGGGGGCGGCTTGGCGCTCCCGGCTCCCCTCCCGGCTTCGGGGCCTTGCCAGTTGTCCGGCTTCGGGGCCTCGCCTTCGGGGCCTGCTGGCCTCCAGCCTCAGCCCGGCTGCCCGGCTGGTCAGGATTACCGGCGGCGGCGCTCGGGGTCGCAGCCAGGAGAAGGGCGGCGCTCGCTTTGGGGCCTCGTTGGGCCTCTGGGCGGTTTTTGCGGGGGGGGGCGCTGTCTTAAAGGATACTCGGCGCGTCCGTTCGGCTCCTGCACGGGGCCAGGGCGGCGGTGCTCGGGGTGCAAATCTATCGGGTCCGGTCGGAAAGGTCGAATCCCCGGCTCTTCAGAATCCGAAAGACCGCTTCGGCTCGGTACAACACGCAGCGCGCGTTGAAGTCCACTCGGGCCTTGTCCAGTCCAAGGCATTTCTCGTTCTTCCTGATTTTGTCGGTGATTGCGCTTGGCGAAATCAAGGCGGCAACGTCTTTCCGGGTCAAGTGAAGCGCCATGGGTTCGGTTCTACCCCACTCCGGATTACCCAACCATTGTCAAACGCCCGGCGGCGCGGCACTTCCTGGACCAGGGCCAGAATGCCCGATTCGCACGCGCTATGTCGGTCAGGGCGGCGGATCGGACCGTCACCCTGCTCGGGGGGGGGCCTCCGGTGGTCAGGCGCTCCCACGGCGGCCGGCTGGCGCTCCTCGGGGGGCGTCGAGCATCGAGGCGTCAGGTTGGACCAGCCCGGGGGGAGCAGTCCGCAGTCGGCAGTCCGACGAAGCCAAGGTTGTCCCAGGCGGCAAAGGCATCGGATTTCGCCTGGCGCCAGGAGAAGGCATTTCTGGGCTGGCTGGTCCTGGCGCTGCTGGCGGGGCTCCGGCCCGAGGAGGCGGACCGGATCCAATGGTCCAGCATCAACCTCGACACCGGAACGGTGACGGTGGACGCGGCGGCGTCCAAGGTGCGCCAGCGGCGGATCGTCCATTTGATGCCCTCGGCGCGCGAGTGGATGAAGCTGGCCCGGAAGTTCAATTCGCGGTTGCCATTGCCGCAGCCAACCCGGCGGCGGTTCTTGCGCCGGCTGCGGGATCACCTGGGCTTCAAGATCTGGCCCAAGGATGTGCTGCGTTATTCGGCCGCAAGCTATTGGCGGGCCGAATGCCAGCACGCGGCCAAGGTGGCGTTCGAGTTGGGGAATTCCGTTGGTGTCCTCCTGCGCCACTACCGGGAGCTGGTCACCAAGGAGGAGGCGGAAAGGTTTTGGGACATTCGGCCTGCTCGTTCACCCAAAATGACTATGAAAGCATCGTCGATCCCGGCGGTGGTCTAACGGTCGCTTGAACTGATCATCCTTACTGAAGCGTTGCGACAAAGTTCGTTTTAGACAACTTTCCCTGCACGGATCCGTTCCAGGGACGGTTCGGTGCTGGTCAAGGAGGAGGCGGGGTTGGACGGTATGGCCCGCTGCCTCCATCTGAACCCTGGGCAGATCAGGGGATTGGGGTTGTCGAAGGAGGATCAGCTGCCGATGAAGGTGATGCTTTGCGCGTATGGGGACTGGGGCCGGGATGGGACAATGGCGGTGGTCGCGCGGCATCTGGATTGGAGGCTGTTGGAGGTGGTGAGGCAGGTGCGGGGATTGAAGTATGCGGCCGCGGCGCAGGGGATTCGGCGTTTCTGGCACTGGGCGGAGGAAGATGCGCAACTGGCGCAGTCCGCTGGCCGGCTGAAGGCGACAATGTCGATAGTCACTGTTTGTCCCCATTGCCCCCTTAATCGGTTCAACCGGTCATAGGACCGTGTCGTTGTCATCCGGATCGTTGAGCTGTCTGAACGCAATGTGCCCAATGGATAGCCAATCCGCAAGGTATGATTCGCCCGCACCTCTCACGAGATTTCTTGGTGGATCCGTCGGCTGCGGACTCGCCCGTCCATCGATAATGGCGATGGCATCAAGACTGCGCGGAGAACAACAAAGGAACCTAGTGCCCGGTATGATGACTTGTCGTGACTTGTCGGACCTGCTACTCATAACACGCTCATTTGTCAACTATTTAGATGCGGCCCCTTTGTTTCTGTCTCTTTTGACGGACACCAGGCGCTATCTCCTGCCCAATGTCTTCACGAAGTCAGCCCAGTCCTGTTGATTTAGGATGATTGTTTCAATTGAGTCGTTCAGACGCGGGCGATTCGTTCTCACATAAAGGGCAGTGGCTGCCATCTCAGCGGGAAGTCCCCTCCGTTTCAAGCACGCAACCAAGTCATCAAGAGAAGATTCGGTTGACGACGTCAAGATTCCCGCCGCCATGACCCAACTGCTGAATGGCGCCGTGTCGTTTCTGATGGCTTGCTTCGCTTCCTCTAATGTCATTGGCTTCCAAACACTTTGGCTCCCGTGGCTCCAAGTGACTGCAATATCTGAGAGGCAGTCTGGGCTTGAAGATTGTAGTTAGCCGAGGGAGCATTCAGCGTCGAGTTTCTGAAAAGCGCCGTCACCTGCCCATTCTTCACACCGATAGAAAAGCCCTGCGCCCTGAACCAGCCCCGCCCTATGAAATGGCAATGGGGTCGCATCTACATATTTGACATTTATTAGGCAGGATTTTAGATATGCCGAATATTTAGATTTGACCCTATTGGCTTCGACCACAAACCGTAGCGCGCGGGCAATGGGGAAAATTCCGATCGTCCACGGACGCGACGGGCAGACCGGCGAACCGAGGGGCAGCCGCCACCATGACAGCCAGCCAGGGCCGCGCCGGCACGGAAGCTTCATCAAGAAGTGACATTTTCCAAACTCGCATTTGTCCGCGTTTGCATTGTTTAACGGCCAATACCAAGGAACCCGACGGCGAATGCTGCAGGCTCAGGCAGGTGCAGTGTGGCCTTGAATATTCCGAGCCAAGGAAGCAACCATATTGATTGAAATCCTCACTGACCGCTCGGCTCAGAACAGGTTGCGCACACGCCGAACCAGCGGCGGCTGTTTGCCTCGCTGGCGGTCACTTTCAGGCGCAAGGGTTGGCCGGGCGTCACTTGGGCAGATGGGAGTGACAACGTCATTAGTCCCATTTCAAAACGCGACGGGTCGCGCTCGTATTTCAGGCTGATGGTCTTGTCCGAGTTGAACCAGGTCGTGCTTTGCTCGCTGAGCGCGGGGATCTCGAGGACCTTCTCATCGTTCACATGGAGCGCGAACGCTGCGGGCGGCTCGGCGAAGTAACCCATGCCGCCTTCCCAAGTGACGGTGAACGCAGTCTGCTCGCGCGCGTTCGCGGGGACGGGCCAAGTTACCCAGATCAATTCGTTCTTTCCCTTGATGGCGCGGGCGACGTCGAGTTCGGTTGCGTTCATCGGCAAGAGATCATGGCCAACATCGCCCGATTTCAGTGTCTTCTGCCAGCCATTCAGGAAGGTTGGCGCCGGCAAGCTGATTTCCCCCTCCGGCTGAAAAGCGTCGGACTGCGCGTAGCGGATCAGGCCGTCCAGCAGGCAGGTGGCTTCGGGAAGACCCGAGAGCAGGTCCAGGCCAAAGGTCATCAATGCCCGGCCCTGCTGAACGCGCGCTTCGCCGGTGTAGAGGAAGTAGCTGTCCAACCCTTCACCGACGACGAACATCTCGTTCGGACGGAGCCCCGCCAGATCGGGCAGTTTCAGCCCGGTCTTCAATATGCGAAAGCTCAGCGGCGACAAATGTCCCTCGTGCGGGAAGTCGCCCAAGGCCGGATGTCTGGCGAAAGCTGTGCCCACTTGCGCGCCCATGGACCACCAGCCCAGGCTGACGTTCGGTTTACCGGTGGTGCGGCTGATGAGAAGGACGCGCTTGCCGGCAGTCAGCGCTGGGGCCACGTCGGATGAGCCGAGCGGAGAGATGAGGAGCTGCGTCGCCGCGGCTGCCGGCGTTCCGGCTTGCACCAAGCCTGAATAGAGCGGCGCCAGCTTGGGCAGAAGCGACTGGGAAACCGCAATTCCTTCTCCGCGTTGCTGAGCGCGTTTGGGAAAGAGCCAGATGTCCCAGTGATTGCGGGCCGCGTCTCCAGCCAGCGCCGCTTCGAGGATGGCGTGAACTGGCTTTTGGAGTTCTGGGATCACGATCTCCGCCTGTCCCAATGAGCGAACGGAACCCAGTGCAACATCTCCGCCATCGCATGTGCCTTCCGCAAGGAGAGCTTTCCCGGCGCGCAGCGACCAAACGAGCCGGGCCTGCTTCAAGGCTTGGTCGCCGTAATGCGATATCCAGAAGTCCGCGCGGACCGTTTCCCCCGAAACGGCAATGCGATGCTCGAGTTCCGTTTTGAGCAGGAGCACCGTGTCATTGTTGAAGAGGCGGAACTCTATCGGCGTGTAGCCATTGGATTTCGGTTCCCAGAACGCGTTGAGAAAGCCTTGCGCGCTGTAAGTCTCTCCCTGGGCCACGATGACGTCCACGAGGGTCCAGTAGTCGTAGCCATCGCAGGCCGGGTCCATCCGTGCAGCCTCGAGCCCCTGTTTCTGATAATGGCGCTGCAACGCGTGCGCGGCGTCCTGGCATGCATCGCCCCAGCGGCGGTCCAGCCCAGCGTTCCTCAGCCACTGGTCGCGTCGTTCCAGCGGCACCGGCGGCTGCATGGCGCCGGAGAATTTCGTGGCCAGGCGCGGGTCTTGTTTCACGGACAGGTTGAGATACTCGTGCGCGATGAAGGGCGCGTCGAAGGTCACGCTGCCGGGCTTCCACACAGTGATGGGGCCATTCCTGAAGTCCGAGTTCTCCCGCGTGTTGAACGTCCCGTCCTGGTGCAACACCAGCCGGTCGGGGTCGAGCTGCTTCGCGAGCCCGTAAATCTGCGCGTCCAGCGGCCGACCCAAGGTGCCTTCGTTTCCCGTGCAATAAGTCGCGAGCGATACGTGGCGGCGGTAATGCGTGATCAGCTCCTTCAGATCGCGGATCGGATCAAACGCGAACGCCTCCGTCGGATAATCGCCGTAGTAAGGCAGCTCCGGCTGCACGAGCACGCCCGCTTCGTCCGCCGCCTCGAAATACTCTGGCAGCTCACAGTGCGTATGCAGCCGCACATAGACGAACCCGGCCTGCCGCGCCGCCTTGAAGTGCTTCAGGTGCTCTTCGCGCGAGGCCGGAGAAACCAGCGTCAGCGGATACACGAAGTCATCCCCGTAGCCGCGGACAAAGAACGGCTTGTTGTTGAAGAAGAACCGGTCGCCGCGCACCTCGAACTTGCGGACTCCAAACCGCTCCACCCAGCCATGAATTGGCTTGTCTCCATCGCACAAGACAAGCTCGCACAGATAGAGCGCGGGAGAATCGGGCGACCACGGCTGGAAGCGCGTCAGCGGAATTTGGCAGACTATCTCCATCGTCTTTTGCCCCGGCGCGAATGCGGCTTCCTTGGCCACGCTCCCGGCCTCCTGGCCATCGCTGGTCTTGAGGCTCACTCGCAACACCGGCTTCTTCAGCGAGCAAAGGGTTTGGCCGCAGGCCACCGTTGCGTGAACCTCGGCTGCTTGTTGATCGAATTCGCCCCTGACCCACGCGTAGTCAATTCGCGTGTCCGGCGTCGCTTCCAGTTCGACATCGCGATACAAGCCGCCAAACCGGTGGGTGCTGCTGAACAGCCCTTTTCGGCTGGGCAACACGTTGTTCACCTCAGCGACTACGACCGCCTGCTTTCCGGCCTGCACCAGATCGGTGATGTCATACTTGTAGGTGCCACAGTAGTTGTCCACCCAGGCCACCGGCGTCTGATTCACCCAGAACCAGCCCTGGGAGCGCACGCCGCCCACCTTGAGCCAGACGCGCTGCCCGCGCCACGCTTCGGGAATGGTGATCGTCTTGCGATACCACGCATCGCCCTTGTAGACCGCGCGCAACGGCTTGGCACAATGATCCCACTTGCAGTCCCACGAATCCCCCATGCCCGGCATCCCCACGCCTTGAGCCTCCCAGCAGCCCGGCACTTGAATCGTGCGGGCATTGGGCCAGGGCTGCGCATAGAACGCCCGCCAGCCGGGGTGACGCAAGGGCGCGACCTCTTGCGTCACAAATTCCCACTCGCCTCGCAAAGGCAGCACGGATTGCAGCGGCGACTTGACGACTGGATTTACCAAAGCCGGCAAGGCGGGCCGCCCACCCCAGCTTTCAACTCCGGCAAGGCAGGCGTTCGTTTCTTGAGCCGTGACGGCCCGACTTCCAAGCCACAGAGCCATGCAAAAAATCCGCGCAGACAACCTGCAAGCTCGGCTCGTGGCGAGGCGCACCGCAGGGAGAAGTTTGTCGAAATTCATGTTCTGAGGGTGCACAAGTTGGTTCGGACCCGTCAAGCGATAGCTCAGATTTCGCGAATTGGGCGACCGCTGGGGCAATGCGACCCAACTAATCCGTGTCGAGAAGGATCCAGCATCCACTCTGCGCCATTGAGGACGCAGCGTTTGCGTGCTCGATCGCAATGCAGCGCCATGGCACTCGACCGTCAACCTTGCCTGGCCGTCTGCGCCATGGGGAGGGCTGTCGTGCCAGCCACTGCAACATCGATGATTCGGTCCGCCTTTCTATCTCGTTTGTTCTTTTAGGGTCTGTGCAAAAATTACTTCCGATTTTGGCGGGAGCGCCGCCGGGCCAGATGCGAGGCGCAAGGGAGGGAGTGTATCCCCCCGCGATCCTCGACCGACGGAGCAACGAAGCCGATGGCCCGGCGCCGCCCCGCCCCTGCGGGCTGGGGGCCTTGGGCGCGCTGGCTGTGTTGCTCCTCGCTCACAGACCGCGCGGGTATGCTCGCTCGTCGCGCCTTGCCAGCCCGCCCAATCCCCTCCAGCAAAATCGGAATTAATTTTTGCACAGACCCTAAGAGCTCTGCGTTCGCGTGCGCGGTCTTGGCTCCGTCTGCGGCGCGCCTGTTGACGTCCGATACGCCTGGGCACACCGCGGTCGAGCCCTCCGCCCCAGCCGCGAAATTGCGAGGGGACTTTCGCACTCCTTGACGCTGGCATCAGCGACTCTGACGCCGCTCGGCCCTTTGAAGATCCCGCAGTGGACGGTACCCGATCAGGATGATCCTCTGGCCGGCCACCAGCCGTTTCATCTCCGGGTCCCGGGCGAACAGCTCGAACTCCTCCGACCGTGTCGCCCAGGATCCCGTGATCGCCTTGAGCTCGTCGGTGGGCAGCCCGGCGTGAATGTATAGCTCCGTCACGCCGGGCTTCAGGTTCCGGACGATTCCCATCCAGAACGCCTTCACCCCTTTCTTCTCGTTGGCCAGCTCCTCGTAAACGAAGTCGTCCGGGAACACAATGCCCTGGGCGGCCACCTGCGCCCGCAGACCCGGCTGCCCGAACCGCGCCATCGTCTCCTGCGACGCCATCCGAAGCGGCAGATCGAACTCGAGGGCCAGCTGGACATACACTTTCATGAACTCCGGATCGAGCTGGAGCGTTCCCATGTGCGAGTCCAGATGCGTGACGTCGATCCCGGCCGCGAGCGCCCGCCGGATCTGAGCGCGCCCCTCGATCAGCGCCTCCCCCGGCTTGGCGTGGCGATAGACATCCTCGACGCCCCGCCACAAATAGCCGTCGGCATCCACCAGGCCCGGCACCCCGCCGGCCCCGGCCACCGGCCCCCAACGATACTTGCCCCACTCCGCCGTGTGGCACAGATGCACCCCGAAATCCTTGTCCGGGTTCTGACGCGCATAGCCGGCGATCTCTGGAAACCACGGACAGGGCACCATGATCGTCGCGGTCCGCATCAAGCCCGTCTCCAGGCACTCGATCGTCGCGAGGTTCGCGGCATGGCACATCCCGGCGTCATCCCCGTTGACGATCAGGATCTTGTCCGTCGCCCGATATCCAAGGCGCTCGGACAACGTCTTCTCCTCCGCCGCCATTCCATGGGCTGCGCTCATCGATAACGCCAGCAATGCCAAGACCACCCCGAGCCCCCGCTCTTTCAAAACCAGTGTTCGACGCATGCCGGATTCTACCCGCCGCAGGCGATGCGCCGCAATCAGAATGCTGCCGAATGCCGCCGGCGCGAAGACGCGGGACCAGAATCCTCCCTTGGGCGCGCCCCCCCGCATTTTTTTCTTGGCCAGCCCCTTTGGGGCAGTTTAATGTCGACTCAACCTGCCGCCCTCGGAATGCCGTGAAGCGGCGGGGAACCTATAGCGAGCGATGCGAGATCGCCGAGTCAAAACCTCAAACCACAGTAAGGAATTCTCATGATCAAATCCGTTGCATTCATCCGCGCGGCCGGACGAGCCCTGGCATGCCTGGCTGTCGCCCTGACCGCCAGCTGGCTCGCTGCTGGAACCTCGCGCGCCGCGGATACACTGGCGCAGTTCGAGTTCAACGAGGGGACGGGCAGGACCATCTCCAGCACCGTCAACGGGCTCGTAGGCTCGTTGGGCGTGCCGGTGATCCCCACCAACCAACCGATAGCGACCACCGACTCGCCCTCGGCGGCAGCGGGCGACACCGCCGTCCAGCTCCAGGGCGTCGGCTTCCTGGTCAATCCCGAGTCGGCCGCGAACAACATCTTCAATCTCCGGACCGACGAGTTCACGCTCGAAGCCTGGATCAAGACAGACCCGACCGACACCCGGGTCAATGAAGGCATCATCGCCTACGGCGGCATGTACAAGCTGGGTATGAACAACGCCCAGCTCCGGTTCACGCTCTACGGGATTGTCGATATCGATAGCGGGATTTACATCACGCCCGGCGTCTGGACCCATGTCGCCTCGATCTGGGTGCCGGGAACGGGGGTGACGTTCTACGTCAACGGCGGATTCGCTGCCGGCGGGTATGAATCGGTTATGGCGAACACCAACCAGATTCGCGCCCTGCAGAACTACCTCCTCAGCATCGGCTCGGAGGGAACAGGCAACCCCATCATGGGCGCTCTGGACCGGGTGCGAATCCACAAGGCGGTTCTCACGCCCGATCAGCTAGACTACGTAGCCGCCACGCCGAAAGCACCCCTTGCAAGCACGCTGGCTGCCTACAATTTCTCCGAAACCGGCATGCCATTCCAAAGCGCGGTCGAGCCGGCACGTCCCCTGACCAGCTACGAGGAATACCGGGCGCGGATCACCGAGGCCAGTTTCACAACCGACACGCCATCCGGTCTGGAGGGCGATTTCGCCCTTCAGTTTGGTTCCGGCCAGTATTGCGTGATTCCGGATCCAAGCGTTGCGCTGTCTCTGGACACCAGCAACCCCTCCTTCACGATCCAGGCCTGGGTGAAGTTCAGCCCGCAAAACCAGCTCCGGTCGGTCCTGTTCCAAAACAACTGCCCCGGAGGCGCCCTCTCGTTCTCGGTCACAACCGATCGACGGGTCTTTGTGACCACGCTCGGCATTGTGGACCAAACCTCCACGGCGTTCGTCCCCGACGATGGCCAGTGGCATCACATTGCCGTGGTGCATGAGCACGGCGTGGCGTTTCGGTTCTACGTGGATGGGGTTCTGCGTGACACCCGTGCCTACAATCGCGGCGTCGTATTCGACCGAACCGGCACCGTGTTCTATCTTGGATCCGAGGCGGGAGGAAACCCATACATCGGCAAGCTGGACCGGTTCCGCTACTCGAAGGGGGTTGTCCCTGTCGAAGAGCTGGATTGCTGGCCCGTCCCTGGCCAGACCACGGTCGAAGTCACGGCGCAAACGCCGGTTCTGCTCTCCTGGCCTGCCATTCCTGCCGGGTACATTCTGCAGAAGTCCTACGACCTGAACGAGCCGCGAACGAATTGGGTTGATGTGACCACCACGCCCGTCTCGGGCGGAGGCAAGTTCTACGTCGCCGAACCGCTGACCTCGCCCAAGGCGTTCTATCGGGTAGTCAAGCCATAACTCGGTCTGTCCCAACGCTAAAGCGCCGGCCCGGGCGTCCCAACCGCCCGGGGCCGGCGGATCGATTCTCCTCGAACGCCGCCCTCACAAGACGCAAACAATCCCCGCAAGCCCCCAGGGCCCTGCGGATTGCGGAGCATCGCTAATGATGACTTGCGGATCCTGGAGATTATATCTAGAATTTGTCGGTTGAAATTATTTGTTGTTGCATGAACTTGAAGAATAGAACTGTCCGGGCCGGAGAGGCCCGCCGCCGAAGAGCATATCGGGCCGCTGGCGGCTTTACCCTGATCGAGCTGCTGGTGGTCATCGCGATCATCGCCATCCTGGCAGGCATGCTGCTGCCCGTGTTGGGCAAGGCCAAGACCAAGGCCCAGGGCATCCAATGCATGACCAACCACCGCCAGCTCATGCTCGCCTGGAGGCTCTATTCCGACGATAACAACGACAAGATCCCCTTTGCTTACGCCGCGGCAGGCGGCGCGAACGCCAAATATGCCTGGGTCCAGGGCATCCTCGACTGGAGCGGCGCCAACGAGTCCAACTGGAACGTCGACAAGGACATCAAGCAAAGCCCCCTCTGGAGATACTGTGGCAACAACACCACCATCTGGAAATGCCCCGCCGACAAGTCGGTCGTCAATGTCCGCGGCGCAATCAAGCCCCGCGTTCGGAGCATGTCGATGAACAACTGGGTCGGCGGCAACGAGGGCGGCGACGGCGGTTGGGCGTTCGGCGAGCCGTGGATCGTTTACAACAAGATGAGCGACCTCAAGGTCCCTGGCCCCACGATGACCTATGTGCTCCTCGATGAGCGTGAGGACAGCATCAATGACGCCTTTTGGGTGACCGACATGCGCGGCTACCCCAATCAGCCTTCCATTCTGAAGATCGTCGACCTGCCCGCCAGCTACCACAACCGCGCCGGCGGATTCTCCTTCGCCGATGGGCATTCGGAAATCCGGAAGTGGGTCGATCCCCGGACCACGCCAACCCTGGTCAAGGGCGGAGACATCCCGCTCAATTTCGCCTCGCCCAACAACGAGGACGTGAAATGGATCCAGGAGCGCTGCACCCGGCGCAAGTACTAGCCGACAGTCGCAGCAAAGAGTTGCGGAGTTGATCTTTGTTTGGCGCCAGAAATTCAAGGCATCGGCCGCAGCGCTTCCCATCTGACGTTCCACTGGCCGTTATTCGGAAAGCCCGGAGAAGGCAGTGCTGGCGCACCGTCCCATCCCGCAGCCATCATTGCCGCCGCTGCGAGAAGGCCGCCATTGCCCGGCAAGTAGATGGTCAGACCAGGCCGCTGGTGGTTGTGGCCGTTGGATCGGTAGACATTCTTCGGGGTATCGAGGAGCAGTGCATCGACCGCCCTCTCGGGTTGCCCCAGGCGCGCAGCGCACATCGCCAGCATCGGGTAATCCCATCCCCAGGTGCTCGGCCAATCCCAGTGCTCCCAAATCCAGCCCAACGTGCGCCCCATGATTTCCCGATCGATGCCCGGGCCGGGCAACATCCCGAGAGCCGCCGTCACGGACGGGTGATCCCGAGCCCATGACCGCTCCGTATAGCATTGGGGGGCGCTCTCGGCGAACAGGTATTTCCCCTCGGACACTGCAGGCCGCGCCAGTCCCTCGAGCACGCGATCCCAGCGCGGCTGCCGGGGCAGCCCCAACCGCTGGCGCCAGGCCTGGGCGGTCTCGAGCCCCCACCGCCAATAGGTCAGCTCGAACGCCGGATTCATGGTCGTGCTCCTGGGGAAAACTTCCTGCGCACACTGCAAGGGCGGTCCCAGCACAAACCGCTCCGTCGCCCCATCCCACACGGCAAACGACGCCATGAACTCGGCGGTCGCCTCCACCACCTCCCGATATCGCTCGAGCGTCCCCCTCTCCTTCCGCGCCCGGTAGCACAGCTCGGCATAGTAGATCGGATGCGGCTGCTGCCAGATGAGGAACGGCCCGACGCCCGAAGGCGATTCCGCCCCGCGCGGATCGGTCATCTTCGGCCATCGCGCTCCCGCATAGCCCTGGCGGGCCGCCATGCCCCGGGCCCGTGGCAGGATCGACGCGTAATAGGGCAGGCTGCGCTCGAGCAGCTCGAGCCGATCCCAGAGCGCGAAATGCGCCGCATGCCACCAGTGCATCTCGAGGTGGAACTTGCCCTCCCAGCTGTTGAATGCCAGGCCCGTCTCCTGGGGCGGATAGCGTCCCGCACACTGGATCGCCGTCAGGTACTGGGAAAGGACGATCCGCCGCTCGAGCTCGAGCGCGCGGTGATCCTTGCTGCCGGACAGATCGATCGCACCGCCGCTGCTCCAGAACCGATTCCAGTGCTCCCGAGCGGCGGACTCGGCCTCGGGGAAACCGATCGGCTCAGCCTTCCATTGGCTCTCCTGTGTCAGCCGCCGACGTGAGGAAGGGGATCGATCCTTGTCAACGGCATCTGCGGGATCGCGGCTGCGGTTGGCGGTCGCCGCTGGCGATTCCCGGCTCGCTTCGGAATCCAACCCTGGATCCGCTGCAAATTCAACGGCCAGTTCCAGAACGGGATTTTCGGCAGGGGCCTGCGGAGGTTTGGGGGCGCCCGCCCCTCCCGGCAGAGAGCCTCTAGCCGCCCCCCTCACGACCCACCGATGCCGCTCGATTTCTTCGAGCGCAGCCCCCGACGACCATCGCAACCGGACGCAATACCGATCCTGGTCGAGATGCCGGGCCAAGGTCGCCATCCGGGATCCCACCGCCACCGCCACCGTCCGATGCCGGTCCGGTCGCGTCCAGTCCGCCGCGGATGCCTCCCCCGTTCCGTATGGGAAATGGATTGCGATCCCCAGCCTCCCCTGCCCCACCAGGGGCGACTCGATCCGCACAGCCACAGCGTCGCGATCCGGATGCACCACGGTTCGGACTTCGACCGGGTGGCCATCGATCCTGAACCGGCTCACCAGCCGCCCGTCCCACAACTCGAGCGTTTGCTCGATTCCCTCCATGTCCTTGGGCTGGATCCGCCGGCCATCGTCCCGATCGACCAGCAGCCCGATCCGGCCCAGATGCAGGCGATGCGGATTGGCCCGCAGCCAGTTGATCTCCGGCGTCCGCCGGTTCCCCGGTATGTCCGCGAACCCGATCTTCCGGCCATGGCTGTCGAACTCCGCAAACTGGAACCGATCGATGCTCCATCCCTCCGGGTTGGGAAACGTATGCCAGCCCCATTGCGACTGCGTGCCCAGCGGGATCGTCTTTTCAAACAGCTCCGGAAACGTCTGCAGCCCCGTCGCATCGGCCGTGAACGCAAACTCGCCGTTGCCCAGCGACAACGGAGATTCCGGGTCCACCTCATGCAAAACGACATGGTGCCGCGTCACCACCGCCCGCCGGTCGATCCTCGCGCGGCCGGGCATCCCATTCACTTCTCCTCCAGATGAGTCACCAGAGGCCCGCGGATCCGATGGCGCCATGCCTGGCGCAATGTCCGCTTCCATCCAGCCAACGGCACTCGCCAGCAACACAGCCGCCATCCCCGGGCATGTCCGATGCTTCATGGGCTTTGGGGTATCATCTGCCCCGAGCGAGCGCCATCGAAATCGGAAGCTCTCGCCTGGACTCGCGCCGTTGGGGGGCCGATTCAACAGGCCAGACAGGCGAGCAGGCCGGCCCGCCCTTGGGGCAGGCGATCGCATGAGCCCAGCCAAAGCCGCCGCAGCCAGTCGTCGATCTCTTCGCGCTGGGCCCGGCTCGGCTGAATCCGCATCGCTCTCTCCCATAGCTCCGAGCTCCACTGCAGCGCCAGTTGGCGTGCGCCGGGGGACAATGGCTGGGTCTGCGGATCGGGGAGCAATCCGAGGTCGCTCAGCAGTTTTAATTCGAAGGCGAACATCAGCGCTGCTGAGGGTGGTTCAGATGTCAGCACGCGCAGCAACCCCCGCAGCAGCTCGAAGGGACCCGGGAGCGGCGTCTCCGCTTCGCAGGTCCGCTCGATCATCGCGGCCGCATGGGCGGCAAGCTCGAGGTTGAGCCATTGCTGCCGCAGCGATGGATAGGATTCCCTGAGAACGGCCTCCCGCAGGGTGTGGAGGTCGGAGCGCCGGCTGCGCTGAAAGCTGAAATCGCAGAGGTGAAACAGGTCAAGCCGCCCCCGAAACGGCGATCGCCATTGTCGGGCCCCCTTGGCCACCGTCGCCAGCCGCCCCGGCTCGGCTGCCAGCCAGTGCACCACCAGGCTCGTGTCCGTCAGCGGATGCAGGCGGACAATCAGACCTTCGAACCGTTCAATGGCAGCTGCCACGAATCACCGCCCGCTTTTCGATAGGCGGGCCAGATCCGAGCCGCCCGCACCCCGGGCCGGCCCCGCCCAGCGCCGCACCCAGCGATCCTCGATCCGCTTCATGCGGCGCCGCAAGACCGGCGTCCGATCGTCATGGCCCAGGAGATGCAGGATCCCGTGAACGATGTAACGGAAGATCTCGCTGCGGCTGTCGATTCGATAGCGCCGCGCCTGGCGCCGGGCTTCTGCCGGACATACCACCACGTCGCCCGCCAGCCCTTCCGGATCGGATCGGCCGCGATAGCCGAAGGCGATCACGTCCGTGACTCCCGCATGTGCCAGGTAGCGCTCGTTGAGGCGGATCATGGCCGGCTCGCCGACCAGGTGGATCCCCAGCTCATAGCCTTCGAGCCCGATCTCGCGATCGACCAGCGCCCGCACCCGGCGGCGCAACCACCGGGTGTCGACGGGCCCGGCGCCATGCTGCTGGCGCAGATCGAGCGCCCTCACACAGGGACTCTCAGGTGCCGATCGCCGAGCCAGCGGGAAGCCCGGCGCTCCGATTCGACCACCTTTCATGCGCGCTCCTTGCGCGACTCCTCGTAGGCGGTGATGATCCGCTGCACCAAAGCATGCCGGATGACATCCCGCTTCTGGAACTCGATGAAGGAGAGACCCTCCACCGCCCGGAGGATGGACATCGCCTCGAGCAAGCCCGACCGCTTCTGCGCCGGCAAATCCACCTGCGACGGATCGCCGGTGATCACCGCCTTCGCGCTCAATCCCAGCCGCGTCAGAAACATCAGCATCTGCTCGCCCGTCGAGTTCTGGGCCTCGTCCAGGATCACGAACGCGTGGTTGAGGGTTCGCCCGCGCATGTAGGCCAGGGGCGCGATCTCGATGATCCCGCGCTCCATCAAGCGCTGGATCTCCTCGCCGGGCAGCATGTCGTAGAGCGCATCCAGCAGCGGACGCAAATAGGGATGGATCTTCTCGTAGAGATCGCCCGGAAGGAACCCGAGCGCCTCGCCCGCCTCGACGGCCGGGCGCGTCAGGATGATCCTGGAGACTTTCTCCTCGCGCAGGGCGCTGACCGCCATCGCCACCGCCAGGTAGGTCTTTCCCGTCCCCGCCGGGCCGATCCCGAACACGACGTCGTGCTGGCGGATCGACTCGATATACCTCCGCTGCGTGAGCGTTTTCGGCACAACTTGCGCCTTGCGGGTCGAGGTCTGGACCCGCTCGCCATACAGCGCGCGCAACGCGGCCACCCCATCCTCGCGCAGCACCTCGAGCGCATACTGAAAATCGCGGGTCCGGACCGGCACGCCGGCCTTCAGGTTGCTCTCGAGCAGCTGGAACAGGTGCTTGGCGCGGTCGATGGCCTCGATCGATCCCTCGAGCCGGATCCATCCCTCGCGGCTGGTGGCCTTGACATCGAGCTTGCCCTGCAGCAGCCGCAGGTTGTCCGGCTCGTTGAGGTAGAGCTGCTGTGCCAGCCGCGCGCTCTCGAACTGCAGGGTTTCAACAGGCATGGAGGATCCAATGTTCAGTGCTTCGGATCGGGCGCCGAGTCGAGCGCCGCCCGCAGCCGGCCCGCCACCTCCGACAAGGCATCCGGCAGCACGCATGTGCCCGCCAACACCGGCATGAAATTGGTGTCTCCCAGCCACCGGGGAACGACATGCACATGCAGATGCTCCGCGATCCCAGCCCCCGCCACGCGCCCCAGGTTCATGCCCACGTTGAATCCATCGGGCCGCATCACCGCCGTCAGGGCGTTCATGCACCGCCGCGTCAGCTCCCAGAGACCCGCCATTTCCTCGCCCGTGAGATCATCGAGGCGAGCCGCCTGCTTGTAGGGGATGACCATGAGATGGCCGCCGGTGTACGGATACCGGTTGAGCATGGCAAAACATGTCCGATCCCGCGTCAGCACAAAGTTGGCTTCATCCTCGCCGGACTGGGCGATCCGCGTGAACAGCGAGTCGGCGCTCGGCGGCGGCTTGGGCGCCTGAATATATTGAATGCGCCAGGGCGCATGCAGCACTTCCATGCCCCTCACCGTAGCCAGCGCCTTCGGAAAAGTCAAAACCCGCAAGAGGACAAATCCATAAGGTGGCGCGGGCTGAGCAACCATTCAAGCGTGGCGCATTGCCCCAGGCGCATATCGTCCATCTCGAGCCGGATCAGGCCGCCCTTCTTCAGCTCGATCCGCAAGCCGTCGCTGCCGCCAATCCACAGGCCCGCCAGCCGGCTCAGATACGGCTCGTGTCCCACCAGCAGCACCCGCTGCGCCGGTTGCGGAAGCCGCCGCAACTGGCGAACGAGCGCCGCCGGATCGCCCCCAGGCGCCAAGGAACGGCTCGCCCGCAATCGCGCGCCCAATCCCAGCTCCTTCGCCGCGATCTCGGCGGTCCGCCACGCCCGCGCATACGGGCTGGACAGGGCATGATCGAACTCGAGGTTCAGCTGGCGCATGCCCCGGGCGATCCGGACCATCTGCTTCTCCCCTTCGGAGGTCAACGGCCGGTCGCAGTCGCGGTCCCAACCGGCCGCGTCCCGCTCAACGGCTCGCCCATGACGCAGCAAATAGATCTTCATAAGGCCAGTTCCGGCGGCCACACCGAAAGCATCTGTGGCGCCGTCTTGAGGAAGCGCCGGATGCTCGAACGCAGCCGCTGCTCGATGGCAGCCCGGAACGGGTGCGGATTTCGGGGGGCCGGCACGCTGCGGCCCCGCTGCCCGGCATCCCAGGCGCTCAGCATCACCTGCCAGTCCTGGATCCGACCCATCTGCTCCTGGTAACGCCTCAGCTGGCGCAGGCAATCCGAGACCGATCCCGCCAGCGCCGGCGCCAGCAGCTCGACCAGGTAGCGGAACCGCTTGATCGCCACCCGCAGCCGGTGGATGGTCCGCGGATCCGAAGGGTCCAGCCGCCCATGCCGCTCTTTCACCCGGCCGAAAGCGCGAGTGACGGCTCTTCGCATCCGTTTCTCCGGCCGCCGGCATTGCCGCAAGTCCCGGCGCATCGCCTTCAGTCCTTCCCGCTGCAGCTCCCGCAAACGATCGATCTTGATCCGCCGGATCTGGCGGGTCACATCCGCCGCCTGCCGCGCCTCGATTCGCGCCAGCCGCTCCCGCCATTGCCGCGCGGTTTCATCCCGCCGCGCCCACCGCTCCAATTGATCCCGCAGCACATGGACATCTCGCAATGGGCTCGACTGTTTGAGCTGCTGTTTCAAACGCTGCTGCAGATCGCGCAGCGCTTTTTCCTCCTGGATCTCCTCGAGGACGTCCAGCAGCGCGATCCATCGTCGTGCCGCCACCCTCCATTGATGGACCGCTGCCGGCTCGCATTCCTCCGCGCATCGCTCGACCTGGCGCCGGTATCGCGCCCAGCGCTTTCGCGCCGCCCGCGCCAGAAAACCGCTCAGCTCGAGGCCGAAACCGACCGGCGGCCTCCCGGGCTGAGCTTCCCCGGATCGCGCGTGAGACACGACATCTCCGCGGCCGCTTGCACAATTTTGCCCCGCCGGTTTCATTCGGTTCTGCCGTCTGGCGCTTCTGTCAATGTGGACCTCCCAACGGCTAAAAACGAGCCAAAAGCAACGGCCGGCGCACGCCAGGGCGCGGCGCCGTGCCGCCAAGATCGGCTTCCCGGCGCTGGATGCTCGATCCGCCGATCGCCAGCACAGTGAACCTGTCACCGATCTTCATGCTTCCGCACTTTACATCCGCCGGACAGACCGAATAATGCGGGGCGTTGTCATGAACACGATCACGAAGCACGCGACTGCAGGGATCCTGGCCTGCTTCCTGGCGCTGGTTGCGGAGGGCGCTGCGCCGCCGAATCTGGAGCTCTCTTCCCCTCGCGACCAGATCAGCTACAGCATCGGCATCAACCTGGGCGCGGGGTGGAAAAGCGACGAGCAGGATGTCGACCTGCCCAGCTTCCTCCGGGGGGTTCAGGAAGGGCTGCTCAGCTCCCACGACGAACGCTCCAAGGCCAGCTACAGCCTCGGATTCAGCCTCGGGAATTCCTGGAAACATCAGGGGTTCGACATGGAAACCAACCGTCTCGAGATGGGGATCCAGGACGCCTTGCAGGCCCGGGCGCCGCGCCTCTCCGAACGCGAGATGCGGGACGTCATGACCGCTTTCCGGCGGGACCTGCGTCTGCGGCTCCTGGCCAAGATGCGCGAGAAGAACCTTCGCGAGAGCGAGGCGTTTCTCGCCGAAAACCGCGCCAAGGAAGGGGTTGTCATCCTTCCCAGCGGCGTGCAATACCGAGTGCTCCGTCCCGGAACCGGCCCCTGCCCCTCGCGAGATGACACGGTGGTCGTTCATTACCGCGGCACGCTGATCGACGGCGGCGAGTTCGACAGCTCGCGCGCCCGAAACGAGCCGGCCACCTTCCCCGTCAACAGCGTCATCCCCGGCTGGTCGGAGGCGCTGCTGCGGATGCCGGTGGGCGCCCAATGGCAGGTGGCTATCCCCCCTCACCTCGCCTATGGAACCAATGGATCTCCACCTCTCATTGAGCCCAATGCCGCCTTGCTCTTCGATATCGAGCTTCTCCAGATCCGGCCCCGGCCCGGCCCTTCGAATCCGTCCCCATGAGTCTCCCATCTTTGAAACTCGAATTGAACAGGAACCGCCCATGAACGATACAACACGCGTGAAACAATCGATGCCCCATCATCGCCAGCCCCGTCCTGCCGCTGCCCGACCGGCCCCTGCCCTTTCCCGCCGCCGCTTTCTCCGATGGGCCGGAGGCGCGCTGGCGGCGGGGGCCGCCATGGACCTGCCGCAACTGGTGGATCGGCGCGTCCTCGCCGCCCCGGGCCGGCCCGGGGCAAACGATCGGATCATTCTCGGCCACATTGGAGTCGGCGGCATGGGCGGCGGCCACCTGCGGGGCATGGCGGTGCGGCAGACGCACGGGCAGGTCACCGTCGCGGCGGTGTGCGATGCGGACCGCAAACGGCTGGCCACGGCTGCCGAGATCGCCGGTCCCGGCGCCAAGGCCTATCGGGATTACCGATCGATTCTCGAGCGGAAGGACATCGACGCGGTCGTGATCGCCACCCCGGACCACTGGCATGCCGTTCAGACCGTTCATGCCGCCCAGTGCGGCAAACACGTCTATGTCGAGAAGCCGGCCTGCTGCACGATCGAGGAAGGGAAAGCCATGGTGGCCGCCGGGCGCGAGAACCGTGTGGCGATCCAGGTCGGCTCCCAGGGGCGTTCCCAGCCCGAGGCCTATCTGGCTCACCGCTACATCGCCAACGGGATGCTGGGCCGCGTCCGCGAGGTTGTCTGCTGGCATTATCCCAGCCCGGCGGACACCAATCCCGTCCCCGATAGCGAGCCTCCAGCCGACCTGGACTGGGACATGTGGCTGGGCCCGCTCCGCTGGCGCCCCTACAATGCGCGCTATTGCCACGGCACCTTCCGATGGATCATGGAATCCGGCGGCGGCCAGATCCGCGACCGGGGCGCCCACGTCATGAGCAATGCCCTCTATTTCATGAATGCCGACCACACCGGGCCCGTCAGCATCGAAGCCACCGGCACCTTGCCCTCCCATGGCCTTTGGGACACCGCCATCGAGATGGAGGTGGCCTACCAGTTCAAGAATCCGGACTGGACACTCTACTGGCGCCAGCCCGGCGAGCGCATCCCCTACTACCGGTCCGATGCCCGGATCCGCGACGGCTATGGCGCCATCTACCGCGGCGACAAGGACAGCCTCATCGTCTGGGCCGGGGACGGCCAGACCTTCACGGAGGCCAAAGCCCTCGAGTACCGTGTCCCTCCCGGCGGCCAAGATGTCTACCGCAGCCCCGGCCACGTCGAAGACTGGTTCCATGGCATTCGCACCGGCGCTCCCACCATCATGAACATCCAGGCCGGCGCCGCCACCGCGTTCCTCACCATCCTCGCCAACCTCTCGCTGATCCTGGGCCGAAAGCTCCAGTGGGACCCCGTCCAGCAGGAGATTGTAGGCGATGAGCATGCCCGGCGCCTCATGAGCCGCCCCCAGCGATATCCCTATCATCTGTAATCCGCCTCGATCCCAATCCACCCACCTGCCCTCCAACGCATGAACTTGCCACTCACTGCCGCATCGCAAACCACGCTCGCCGGCGTCGCCGCCGTCCCGCCGCCAGCCGGCAACACTGTCGAGCCGCTCCTGGCCGCCCTCCGCAGCACCGATGCCCGCCAGCGCGGCCGGGCCTGGCAGTCGGCCGGATCTCTGGGCGCCGACGCCGTCCGCCCGCTCGCCGCTCTGATGCAGGATCCCCAATTCGAAACCGCCCGGTCCGCCCGCCGCGCCATTGAACGGATCGTCGCCGATGCCGGGAGGCCCGGCGCCGAGGCCAAACGCCAGGCCATCGCACGGGAGCTCATCGCGGTTCTCGAGTCGCGCCCACCAACGCGGATCGCCCGAGATCTCCTCTGGCTCGCCTCCGAAGTCGCCGGGGACAACGCCGTGCTCGCTCTGGCTGCCTGGCTCAATCACCCGGATCTGCGCGAGGACGCGCGCCAGGTTCTCCATCGGCTCCCCGGCGATGCCGCCCTCGCTGCCCTTCGAGCCGCGTTTGCGTCCGCACCCGAGGAGTTCAAGCCCAACCTGGCTTACTCGCTGCGGGCGCGCGGCGTTTCCATCGCCGGATATCCCGACGCCAAGCTCCTCCCAACCCGCCCCGCCGCCGACTGATCCCCAGTTTTTTCATGAAGGCTCATTTCTGGAAGATCGGCATCTTATGTGGATCGATGATCGTTGCCGGGATGGTTGCCCTTTCCGGTCAACCGTCGCAGCCGGCCGCGGTCGAACCATCCACCGATCGCGCCCTCGTCCAGCCTCCCTATCTGCAGGCGCTTTCGCCCCGAACCATGGCGATCCTTTGGGAGACGGATTCGCCGGCCTATGGATGGATCGAATATGGAGAGACGGCCGCCCTGGGCCGCCGCCAGGATGCCACCCGATTCGGCCTGCGCGACGCCAACAGCACTTGCCACCGCATTACCCTCGCCGGGCTCGAACCGGGCACGACCTATTATTATCGGGTCCACTGGAGACCGATCCGCTCCTTCAAGGCCTACCAGGTCGATTTCGGACCCGATCAATCCACCGAGATCGCCGCGTTCCGAACCCTGCCCGGCCGGCAGGATCGTGTCGCGGCTGTGGTTTTTAACGACCTGCACAACAACATCCCAACCTTCCAAGCCTTGTGCAGGGCCGTGTCGACAATCCCGTTCGATTTCAGCCTTTTCAACGGCGATTGTCTGGTCGATTTGAACGAGGAATCCCGAGCGCTGGCGGTGATGAACGAGTACATCGGCGGTATCCAGGCCGGCCGCAGATCCGCCTTCTTCATCCGCGGCAACCACGAAACCCGAGGCGCCTTTGCCCGGCTCATGCCCCGCCTTTTCGCCTGGCCCGGCGACAGGCCGTATTTCGCCTTCAACGCCGGACCGGTGCGCTGGGTGGTCTTGGACTGCGGAGAGGACAAGCCCGACGATAACGTCGAGTATTCCGGCCTGGTCAATTTCGCGACCTACCGCCAGGAACAAACGCCCTGGCTGAAGCGTGAGATCGCATCCCCGGCCTTCCGCCGGGCGCCGTGGCGTGTGCTGGTCCATCACATGCCGATCTATCCCGCCCGCACCAAGGGCAATGGCGGCCGCCAAGCCCAGGATCTGTGGAATGGGATCCTGGCCAACGCAGGCATCGATCTCGCCCTCAACGCCCACACCCACCGAACCGCCTTTCACCCCCCGTTTGCGATCGGCAATCCGTTCCCGGTCGCCATCGGCGGCGCACCGACCCTCAAAGACGCCACGGTCATGCTCCTTGAGGCCGATCCTAACCAGCTCAAGCTCCGCATCCTTGATGCTTCGGGAAACGACAGGTTTCCACCCTTCCTCAAAACCCGGTGACGCAAACAATGGGATCTAAGGGTCTGTGCAAAAATTACTTCCGATTTTGGCGGGAGCGCCGCCGGGCCAGATGCGAGGCGCAAGGGAGGGAGTGTATCCCCTGCGATACTCGACCGACCGAGCCACGAAGCCGATGGCCCGGCGCCGCCCCGCCCCGCAGGGCTGGGGGCCTTGGGCGCGCTGGCTGTGTTGCTCCTCGCTCACAGACCTCGCGGGTATGCTCGCTCGTCGCGCCTTGCCAGCCCGCCCAATCCCCTCCAGCAAAATCGGAATTAATTTTTGCACAGACCCTAAAGCAGCCTCCCCGGACCAAGCGGCGTTGGATGCCTGATGGCAACGATCAACAACCTTCCAATCAGCAATCGAATCCCCTATGAAACAGACCGCAAACCAAGGAGCGCCGCATCCGATGACACGGCGCAAGTTTGTCGTCGGAACCCTGGCCACAGCAGGAGTCATCGCCGGAGCGCCCGCGTTTCTGCGGGGCCAGAACCTCAACAACAAGCTGGACATTGCGTTCATCGCGTGCGGCGGGCGCGCCAATGCCAGCCTGGCCGAGCTCACCCTCGGGCCGGGCGGCGGCAACAAGCCGGCCAAAGGCAGGCGCCCGGGCGCCGAGGCGTTTGCCGGGCCGCATCCGGACGAGAATGTCGCGGTGATCTGCGATGTGAACCAGGCTGCGCTGGACTCGGCGTCCGCGCGATTTCCCCGGGCGAAGAAGTTCACCGATCTGCGACGCGTCTTCGACCGCCCGAACGACTTCGATGCCGTCGTGGTGTCCACCGCCGAACACACGCATGTGTTTGCCACCTACCTGGCGCTGATCCACGGCAAACACGTCTACTGCGAGAAGCCGCTCGCTTACAACATCTGGGAGACCCGGCTCATTCGCGAGACGGCCGCCCGGTATCCGAAGCTGTCCACGCAGATGGGCAACCAGGGGCACGCCTCGGCGGCCCGGCGCAGGATCCGGGAAATCCTCAGCACCGGCGTCATCGGCTCCGTGCGCGAAGTCCACGTCTGGGCCGAGCGCGCCTGGGGGCTTCAAGACGCCGCGTCTGCCGAGCGTTTCGACAAGCCGCACGGCTTCTACAACGGCATCCAGATTGTGGACCGGTTCCGGGAGGAGATGCCGATCCCGGCGAACCTGCATTGGGATCTCTGGCTCGGCCCTGCACCGGAGCGGCCGTATCACGCGACTTATTTCCCCGGCCCTCGCTGGTACCGATGGTGGGACTTCGCCAACGGGACAATGAGCGACCTCGGCAGCCACGACAACGACGTGCCTTACACGGTGCTGGATCTCTGGCGCGCGGATGCGAAGGCGGGCCGTGCGCTGGCGCCTTTGACGGTCGAGGCGGTTTCGCCCAACGTTCCGGCGCCGCACCGGGAGCTCGCCCCGGCGACCCTGAAGGCGACGTTTGAATACGCGGCCGTGGGGTCGCAGCCTGCGCTCAAGCTTGTCTGGTACCAGGGCGACTGCAAGCCGCCTGGCTGGGTAGCGGCTTGGGGCGGCCGCTCCTGCCTGTTCATCGGCGACAAGGGCATGCTGCTCGGCAATGGAAAGCTGCTGCCCGAGGAGAAATTCAGGGACTTCCCGACGCCGCCCGAGACCCTGCCCCGCTCTACCGGCCATTGGGTCGAGTGGGTGAACTACGCCAAAAACAAAGGCCCTGTGCCCGGCTCGAATTTCCAATACTCGGGCTGGACAACCGAAGCCAACCACCTCGGCAACGTGGCCTACCGCACCGGCAAGAAGATCGAGTGGGACTACCGGAACCTGCGCGCGTCCAACGCGCCGGAAGCCGCCCCATTCATCCAGCGCCCGGCGTATCGCAAGGGCTGGGACGGCATCTTGGGAGCGTGATCGGAATCGCGATCTCGAGCTTGCGCCTCCGTTATGGGCCGGCCACGGAAAAGCCGCGGCACCCCTCGAGATCAATCACCGGCAGGATGCCCGCCTCGGGCCCCGGCCGGCGCCGCACGTCCAGCAGCGTGCCCCGCTCGATGTGCCGCCCGCAAAAGGCCGCGCGGTCGAACGACCGGAAGGCCGATTCGGCGATCTCGACGCGCACCGCTTCCACCCGCAGGTCGCGCGCGTGTGCCACGGTGAAGTAAGCGGGCAGCCGGGCGAATTCGGTGTTTCGAGCGTCGGGCGCATCCTGAGTGGTGCGGGTCCCACCCACCGGCTTGCTGCGGCGGGCATACGAGTCGGCCTGCGGCACGCGGATCCGCACGTCGCGGAAGGTGAGCCTCTCGATCGGGCTTTCCGCCATGCCCTGGACCAGGATGCCGCTGCCGGTGGTGATGTCCAATCGTTCGAAGATCACATCGCGGATGCGTCCAACCCTCGAATTCGGGTGGCGCCGTTCGATGTCCATGAAAACGGGGGTCACCGTGCGGTTCGTCGCCGAGCACGGGCCGATGACGATGTTCGAGAACGCCACGCGTTCGATGGTCGCGCCGTCCTTGAGATAGAAGCCAATGCCCGTGGGCGAATTGGTGATGACGCAGTTGGCGAAGCGGATGTTGCGGAAGTCGCCGTGCGATTCGGTGCCGAGCTTGAGCGCGGAGGCGGCCGACTCGAGGAAACAGTCCGTCACCGCGACATCTTCACAGGGATGCGCCTCCGTGGACTTGAGCACGATGCAATCGTCGCCGGCGCTGATGCGGCAGCGGGCGATGCGCACGCGGCGGCAGGAGTTGGGATCGATGCCGTCGGAATTGAGGCGGCGGTAGTTGTTCCGGATGGTCACGTCCTCGACAGCGACGTCCTCGCAGCGTTTGAAGTGCAGGGTCCAGGCGTCGCTGTTCAGGATGGTGACGCCGCGCACGGTCACATCGCGGCAGCCCGTGAACAGCAGGATGCCGGTGCGGAACTCCGGCTTCTCGGGCGCGCTCCAACGGGCGCCGTAGTCCGCGGCGCCCTGGCCGTTGATGATGCCCTGACCGGTGAGTGCGACGTGGTGGACGCCGTCCGCCACCAGGAGGTGCCGCTCGCCGCCTCCGGAGTAATCGCTCCGGTTCGTGCTGGCCCACAAGGTGGCGCCGGCTTCGAGTCGGAGCGTGACGCCGCTGGCCATCCGCAAGGAGCCGGACAAATAATCGCCGGGCGGCAACCGCACCGTCCCGCCGCCAGCCTTCGCGCATGCGTCCAAGGCGGCTTGGATGGCGGTGCGGTTATGGACGCCGCGATCGCCCTTGGCGCCATAGTCGCGGACGTTGAAGACGCGATCCGTGCCGGCAGCCGGCAAGACCGCAGCGGACAGCAGCAAGGCTGCGCCAAGGTTCAACAGGTGCGGATGCATGATGCGATTCTGGCTGAAGCGGGCGGCTTGTCCGGAAGCCGCATGGACCGAATTCGACTCGAGCGCGGAACTCTTGCTGCCTTAACGCCATAGCCGATGGAAACCACAGGCCTTTACTTCGCGAGAAATCCCGGCTGGGCGTCTGCCCACCGGCGGAACAGCTCCTCGATCACGCGGTATTTCTCGGGATTACCGGATTGGCTCGGGTGGCAATAGACCAGCACGCCGTCGGCGCACTCGTGCGCTTGCGCCATCACGTCGCCGACGTAGGGAGGCGTCGAGTCCCCGAGCCTCGAGTGCGCCGAGGCATAGACATCCACATAGATCGGCGTCGCGCCGCCAAAGAGCTGGCGGATTTTGGCGACCTCGGACTTCACGGCGCGGGCATCCACCAGGTCGGCTTTCACGGACTCGTTGCGGTAGGGAAATAGGATTCCGTCAAACAGGCCGCGGTATTGTTCCGCGTAAGCGGGCGTGAGCTGGCGGTAATAGCCGCAGGGAATAAACGCCAGCTTGGGATTGATGGCCCGCGCGTCCGACAGGAGCCGCCTCATCCGCTCCGGATTGAGCTCCTTGGGGTTGTGGACAAAGTCATCGATGCTCCAGGCAACCAGGTTGGGGCGCCTCACGCTGAGCCCGGCGATCTCGACAGCCCAGCGCTCGTAATCCAGCCGGAAAGGTTCCGAGAAATTCTTCGCGCGAGGCGGCGACTCCGAGGGCGGAACCAGCGTGACCCATACCTGGATCTTCCTTTCATCGGCCAGCGGCAGAAACGCCTTCAGATCGTCCCAGTCCGTCGCGGCATGCCAGATCAGCCAGTTGTAGGTGTTCGCGCGAATCGCGCTCAAGTCCTTGGCGAGAAAATCAAGGTCCACCCGCCCATCGGCCCGCCGGGGCGCGGCATTGTAGGTGCCGAACACGTTCTTCAGAGGCTCGAGGCGCGGCTGTCGGGCCGCGAGGTCGGCGGCCTGAACCGCCGCACTGTCGAGCCCAGCTATTCCGAGAGCCCACACCACCGCCCCATAAAGTGCCCATCGCGGATTCATGGATTGCGATTCACAACTTCAATCCAATTATGGTGGAGGCCAACAGCATGGCAAGCACCATCGACTGCGGCACATGCCCGCCCACAACCATGAAACGAATCACCCGCCGCGCTTTCCTTCAGCAGACCTCCCTGGCCGCTGGCGCCATTGCCGCGCTCGCACCCCATGCGCGCGTCCTTGGGGCCAACGACGATCTGCGCGTGGCCGTGGTGGGCTTCAACAGCCAAGGGAGGACTCACCTTCGCGAGCACTTGGCGGTCAACGGCGTTGACTGGACCAAGACCGAAGCCGTGCTCGGGCCATGGCTCGAGCTGGACGCCGAAAAAGAGCAGTTTGTGGGCGGCGGGGATCTCGCGGCCAAGGCCAACCGGCTCGTGACCCGCCCTTACCGCTCCCCGTTTGTCGTGCCCGAGAAGGTGTGAGGGCGGCTATTCCGGGCATGGAGCCGCATCCCAGGGCGACCTTCGAGTGCAAGACTTCAGCGCTGAAGGTGGCCGGCGGAAAGCTCAAGGTCCCCACCGGCCCCGGCACGGGTGTCGAAATCGATCCTGGCTTCATCCAGAAGCACCGACCTGTGACCGCGTGAATCCACGGACGCATCCGCCCGATGCTGGCGCCGGTTCCGCTGGCAACCGCCGATGGCTACGGCACCTCCAAGATGAAAAAGCGTTGGGGAGTATCCAGTTGAATCGTGTTGGTGACGCTGAAGCGGCCGTCCCAGCTGAAGGTGTCGGTGGCCAGTCGAGTCCAGCTGGCCAATGTCAGGGCCGCGTCGGTCGAGGTCAGCATGTGGAATGTGCCGCCTGGAACACCGCCCGATCCACGCAGGATCAGGTCCGTCCCCGACTGGATCACCGACTCCACCTCCGGCTTCGGCTCGGGGGCAGCCGTGACCTTCAAGGTGCCATTGACGGCTAATCCTGACATGTCCCAGGCCAGGCCATCGCCCGGCGTTGCCGGCACAATGGCGTTGAACGCCCCGACATAGCTGGCCGCCTGGAAGAGCTGGACCGAATCGCCCAAGACCAGCGGCTCGCCGCCCGCGCCGCCGATGTTGAGCTGCAGCGTGCCGCCGAACGTCAAAGCGGTTACATTGACAATTCGATCGCTGACGGAAGCGAGGTCGGGGCCGAACTTATTGACATCCATGACCACGGTTCCGGCGAGCGTCAATGATTGGTTGATGTTGAGGTAAGTGACCGGGACCACCGGGTCGCCTGGAGACAGGGCGCCTTGGGCCTCAATGGCCACGGGGCTATTGATCGCGCCAAGGCCTCCCAGCGTGCCGCCCCGGGCAATCAGAGCGCCGCCTGTCTTGGCGCCCTCGATGTAGAGGACGCCGCCTTGGATGATCGTTGTGCCCGTGTTCGCCGCGTTTCCGTTCACGAACAGCGCGCTGGTTCCGGTCTTGATCAGGTTGCCATTGCCTCCGATCTGGCCACCCAAGGTCAGCGAGCTGCCGCCAGCGTTGAAGACGCAGTCGCCATTCAAGGTCACCGGCCCGGCGATCGTATTGTCGCCCGACCCATTATTGATGGTGGCAGTGATGCCGTCTCCGTTCAAAAGGAACCGCTTGTCCCAAGGGGTCGTGGTGTTGTAGAGCTGGAGGGTGGCTCCCGCGGCCACCGTCAGCGTGGCGGAAGGATTCCCGAGGGATGTAGTCGTGGTTTCCACGCTCAGCATCCCTTGCTGGACATCGATGTTCGATAAAGCCGCATCGACGCTGGCGCCGACAAGCGAAACCTGGTTGGCGCCGGTCTTGATGATCGAGAAGGCGCTTCCGTCCGTGCTGAGCCGAGCCATGCCTCCCCGGATGTCCCACCGTCCGCTCCCGCCGAAAGTTGTGTTTCCGGTCAGGGTGACATTGCCCAGCGCGTTGATGTTATCCGGGCCGGTGTTAATGATTGCGCCTTGCCCATTGACGCCCGCGCCGGAAACCGAAATCGGCTCGGCGTTGAGGGTTTGACCATTCACATCCAAGGTTGCGCCGCTGCTGATGATCGTGGACCCCGCGTCGGCTCCCAACGCCGTGCCGCTCCCCGCCCTGAGGATTCCCTGGACGACACGCAACGGGCCCTCGTACGTGTTGGCTCCGCTCAGGCTCAGGACGCCCAGGCCATTCTTGGTCAATGGACCCGTGCCCGATATCGCGCTGCCAACGATCAGGTCATCGCTGCGGCTGAAGACCAGTTCGCCCTGGTTGACCAGATTGCCGGCGGGCAGATTGCCGGTAGTCCCATTCGTGCCGACCTGCAGTGTGCCGCCATGGATGGTTATGCCGCCGCTGAAATGATTGCTGCCGCCGTTGGCAATGATGAAAGTGCCGGCGCCGTCTTTCACCAGCTCGGCATTGCCCGTTAAATTGCCAGGGCCGACGAACGTGTAGTTCAAGGTCGAGTTGCTGACGAGGATCGCGCCCGGTTGCAGCGTGGTCGTCAGATTGACGATGCCGGAAGCGGCGCCGTCGCCAAATCGAACAGAATCGAGCGTCAGGAAGGCGGCGGGTGTCGTTCCAAAGGCCAGCCAGTTGGTGCTGGCCGCAATGTCCCAATCGCCGCTGGCGCTGGCGGTCCATGTGAGCGGTTTGGGCCCGTCGGTCAGGATCAACTCGACTGCGGCGTCGGCAGTATTGTGGGACAGATAGCCCTTGGTCGCGGGTGTGGGGACGGCCCCCAGGCCGAAGTTGAAGCCCTGGCCGCCAATGCTGCCGGAGTATTTGATGACCGTGAAACGAGCAGGATAGCTCTCGATCGCACCCACGGAAAGGATATCGATGTAGTTGGTATCGCCGCCGGTGCTCAAACTCATCACCTCGACGTTGGGCGCGACGCCGAGCGTCGCGACTGCCACCCGCGATCGATTGAGCGTCAGGGCGCCTATCCCCGGCGGCGCGGTTGTTTTGATGATCAGCGTGCCGTTGTCGGTTGACAGCGCGCCGGGATAGCTGAATCCGCCCGTGACACCCGAGACATCCAGGGTGGCGCTGTTGTTGACGGCGATTTGTCCGCTGCCGCTGATGGAGCCTCCGCCGATCAAAGCCAGCGTGCCCCCATCCACAGTCGTTGTGCCGGAATACGTGTTGGCACCAGTGAGGGTTTGGATGCCGCCGCCGATCTTTCTCAGGTTGACGGGGCCGAGGCCCTGGATCCCGATCGCGCCGGTCCCGTCCCGAATTATGCCCGCGAAAAAGGCCGATTGATCGTTGTCGCCCAGCGTGAGGGTCGACGGATTGACGCTATTGTTTTCCACAAACAAACCGGCCAGATTCGCGGCGCCTTCCGAGGAGAGTCCATTGATGGTCTCGTTGAATCCATTCAAGTCCAGCGTGCTGGTGCTTGCCGTCACCCCAGGGTAGCCGACAATGACATTGCCTTTGCCGAAGCCGTTCGGGATCACGTCATTCGTGCCCAGAACCAATCGGCCATGACCCGAGGTGCCGCCGGTCCGTCCCAGAATGGTCGTGTTGCCGGTCCAGTCGTTGTCCGAGCTGGCGAGGATCACCACCGTGGCGCCGCCGCCCACGTTGGCTGTCGAGCCGATGTCAAGGCTGAATGGGCCGGTGATCTTGCCTGCGATCGTGGCGCCGCCACCTGCGGCATTGTTGGCGCCGCCGCCGCCCAGCCGAGCATCGCCGATCAAAGTGATCGTGCCCGTATAGAGGCTGCCGTTGCCCAGGCGAATCGCCCCCGTGTTCTCGGCGTCCGTGCCGATGCCCGCCATGAAGATGGCGTTCGTGAACGGCGTGGCACCCGAGATGCCGCTCGGAAATGCCTGTCCACCGGGGAAGACATGCAGCGGGCCGGTGCCCCAGCCGTCCGGATTGGCGGTCCCGCCTTGCTCGCTGCCGGCCAGTTGAAAGCGGCCTTGCAAGATGTAAGTGCCGCCCGAATAGGTGTTATGCCCGCGGAACTTCATCGAACTGCGGCCCGCCTTCACCACGGTCACTTTCCCGGCTCCATTGTCCGTCACGTTCGCGTCCACGTTCAAAGAGCCGGAGCTCTGGCTGGCGCTAAAAATGTTGAAAATCAACTCGCCGTCCGTGTCGGGGGCGCCCCCTGCCGTCAAGGACGCCTGCCCTTGGGTGAGCAATTCGTCGCTGGCATCGATCTCCCAGGTGACAGACGATGAAGTGACGTTCCGCATGATCGCCCCGTAGCGGCCGAGGCGAAGCGTGTTGCCCACGCCGATCACCACATTGCGTCCATTCGGATCCGGCGCTGCGCTGGCGGGAATGCTGCCAGCCGGGTCCGCCAATTGAAGCGTGTTCATGTCCACCGTGACCCCGGCGTTTTGGGCGGCGACCCGCACCGGACCGGTGGAGCTGCTGGTGTATCGCAGGTTGGTTGCGGGCGTCGCCGTGTCCGCCAGGATTTGGCCGGTGGCATAATCCAGGTAGCCCGCATAGGCAACAATACCGCCGCTGGCATCCACGCTCGCCCAGTCCCTGGCCACCGAAAGGCCATTCAGAACTGTCCCATCCCCAACGCTCGCCCAGCCGCCGAGGATGCCATGAGTGTTGGGCGTCAGAGTAGTGATTTGCCCTGTGCCTCCGAGAGCCGATGGCCTGACAATGTTGACAACGCCGCCGGGCACGTGGCTGAGGGCGCCCAAGGCCATCTCGGCCGCGCCGCCGGCCTGGATTCTCGCCGGCCCGATATCAATGACAGTGCCGTGAAAGGCTTGGCCATTGGCGTGGGTCCCGCTGACATTCATGACCAGCTCCGCATAACTCGTGTCCCCCAAACCAGCGTTCGCGCCGCCAAGCAACAACGCCGAGCTGCTCGAGATGATATTCGCAGCCGGCGAATTCGAGTGCGAAAAATCGAGTGTGATGGTGCCGTTCCGGATCATCGTCGGCCCCGTGTAGCTGTTCGCTCCGGACAATGCCAGCGCGCCAAACCCGATCTTCGTCAGACCGCCTGTGCCCCCGTTGTCGGCAATGATCCCCCGATACGTCAGGGTGATGCCGTCGCCCACATGGAAGACACCGGCCCCGCTCCCGGTGGGCGGCCCCAACGCCAATCCCCGATGCGGATCCAGTGTAAAGCTGGACGTGGGACGCAAAGCGCCGCCGTCGAGGACGATCCTGCCCGGCTCGACCGCCGCAGGAATGGCCCCCAGATTGGCGTCCGATGCGACGCTCAATGTGCCGGCGTTGACGGTGACTGGACCCCCAAAGGTGTTGGATGCGGTCAAGGTCAGGCGCCCGCCACCGACCTTGGCGAGGCCCGCGCCAAGGCCGGAGATCGGGCCTCCAAGGATCAGAAAGCCATCGGTCACGACGCTGACACTGCGCGTGGCGTTCAAGGCCAGCGGCAGATGGATCGACTGCAGCGTCACTACCTGGTTGTTGACAATGTCGCCCCCCAAGGCAAGGCTGTTTCCCCGCAGCGTGAACGCCCCTGCCGGACTCGTGATGGTGATACCGTCAAACAGGGTGTCGTTCGGGAAATTGTTGGTGTTGACCAGCCCGAGAGTCCCCCCGAACAGGAGTCGATCCCCTGCCGCCGGAGCGATGTCGCCATCCCAGTTCACGCCGGTTTGCCAAAGAAAATCTGGCCCGCCTCCATCCCAGGCTTTATCGGCAGCCCTGAGGATCGGGCTGCACAGGAGCATGAAGGGCAATAGCACCCGCACGGTCGCAAAACCCGCCCGGGCGCAAGATGAAACGGTGATTCTCTTCATAGGCTGCTGGTGGATTGAATCCTTCTCGAATCCTTCATTCGGCATCGCGCCAAATCCAGTGACCGGATCAAAGGACAGGCTGAAGTAGTAAGAATTACTCATAAGATCCGCAAAGGCAAGCTGATAGTTGATGCATTGACATCCCGAACCGCGCCAGCGCTAATGGATTCATGGTAAAGGATGCATTTCGACCGCGGTGGATCGGGGCGCTCTTGATCGGGATCGTTCCGTGGGCTTACGGGGATCCGGTCCTGTCGATCGCGCATCGGGGCAACTCGCTGTTCGCGCCCGAGAACACGCTGGCCGCATTCTCCGCGGCGCAGGGCGCGGCGGATCTGGTCGAAACGGATGCCCGGCTCAGCGCCGACGGCACGCTAGTCCTGATGCATGACAGCAAGGTGGACCGGACGACGGATGGGGCCGGCACGGTCGCCGGCAAGACGGTTGCCCAGCTCAAGCTGCTCGACGCAGGCTCGTGGTTCTCGCCTGCCTTTGCCGGGGAGCGCGTCCCCACGCTCGAGGAGATGATCACCCTCACCCTGCCCTTCGCCACGCCGTTGATCGAACGAAAAGACGGGCCGGCTTCGGCCTATGTGGATGAGCTTCGGCGGCTCGGGGCCGTCGAGAAGGTGGTTGTCCAGGCGTTCGACTGGGAGTTTTTGAAGTCAGTGCACGCGCTCGAGCCAGCCATCCGCCTGGGCGCGCTGGGCAGCGGCCCCTTGACCCCCGCCAAGCTGATCGAGATCGCCGCTTCGGGAGCAACCATGGTGGCGTGGGAAAAATCCGGCGTCACGGCCGCCGAGGTCGCACTCGCCCACAACGCCGGGCTGTCCTTGTTCGTTTGGACGGCCGATGGCGTCGAGATCAAGAAATTCATCGACATGGGAGTGGACGGGATTATTTCCAACGATCCGGGGCTTGTGAAGCGGTGGGAGCAAGGAACAACCAACACCCCTGCTCGATTCAGGGACGGCCTCGTCGCTTACTGGAAGATGGACGACGGGCTCGCGGATCCGTTTGCGACGACGGTGGGCGACAGCGCGGGCAGCAACCCGGGCACTCTGACGCGTAAGGACGGTGCATCTCATTGGGCCGATGGCGCGTGGGCGCAGTTCGGGGGCAGCCTTCACCTCGATGGCGCAACCGCCTTCGTCTCTATCCCCCCGACGGAAAGCCTCGATCTGAACGCTCGCGAGATGACCTTCTCGGCATGGGTGCGCCTGGCGACGCTGCCATCGGCGATGAGCACGAGCTACGGCGCGATCTTCGACTCGACGACCGACTGCTACGTGCTCTACCTCGACCGGGGCAATCGGGAGTTGAGGTTCAAGGTCACCGACGCCAGCGGTCAAGCTGCGCGGCCCGGGATTCCCGAGGCATCGCTGTGCACGGACCAGTGGCTCCATGTCGCGGCGACTTACTCCGGCGCCGCGGGCCCCGTCTCCGGCCAGGCCACCATCTACCTGGATGGCGAACCCGGAGACGTCCACACCGGACACGATGGCAGCGCTCCGGTCGGCCTGACCGGCCAGGTCAAGACAGGCCAGTGGGCTGCCATGGGCCGGGAAGGCCCCTCCGGCGGGAACGATTTCGACGGCTTTGTGGATGATGTGGCGATCTGGCGCCGTTCGCTTTCGCCGGACGAAGTGGCTCTGCTGTATCGAGGCGGGCAAATGGGATTGAGCTTAAGCGACCTCATCAGCGAGACCACCAAACTCATCGAGCCTCGGGCGGTTCGCGTCTCGACCGCCGCCGAGCTCGAGATCGAGTTTGTCTGCGCCGGGCCGTGGAAGGCGTTCCGTTTGCTGCGCTCGGGCACGGTCAGCGGGCCGTTCGCTCCCGTGCCGGGGATCGGGCCCGCGGCGCTGGGCGACGGCCTCTACAAGTTCGTTTGTCCGCTCGAGAACGATGCCCGCGCGTTCTACCGAATCGCCGGCGAGTGAACTGACACGTATCCCAGGGGACTCCGGGGCGGATCCGCCCGCAGCGGCTGCACCCGCCGGACGGTCGTCCGCAGCGAATCGCAAAGGCGGTCGGCGACCGGATGCGGGCACCGACGATGCCATGAATATCTTTTGCGCACGATAACGCTATGATCGGACCCTACCAATACACGACAGAGTGGCTGAAAGAGCGGTTCTACACGTCCGGCGAGGCCGCCACACAGCGCATCCAGGCCTCGATCGATCGGCACGTCCAAGAGGGATGGGAGCTGTTCGAGTGCCATCCGATCGCCACTGCCTCCGTGTGGCAGTGGACGATTCTGATTTTCCGGCGCCCCCACGAGAGGACACAGTAAATACAGGACATGCCGCTGTTGTACGCCCTGGAACTGGGTGAGGATGTTGGTTATGCCCTCCGTCGCGGTGCCATCGCCACCGACTTCGACCGATTGCCAGGACACTTGCTTTGAGCCAGTCGCAATCCTCATCACGTGAATGCTCCGGCTGGCCCTTTTTCTTCCCGAATCTCGCTTTATGGGGTAAAAGAACAATCGTCATCCCATGCCCACGAGCGAATCGCACCAGCGGGAAGCCGCCTTCTTTGACGCGGCGATGGACCTGCCGCCCGAGCAGCGCGCGGCCTACCTCGATCAAGCCTGCGGCGAGGACACGGCACTGCGCCAGCGCATCGAGTCCCTGCTCAAAGCGAGCGAGTCCCAGTGTGGGTTTCTCGACCCGCCCACGGATCCGGGACTGCGCCCGGCTCTCCACCCCACCGTGCCGCCCATTGAAAAGCCGGGCGACCGGATTGGCCGCTACAAACTGCTGCAGCAGATTGGCGAAGGCGGCTGCGGGATGGTCTATATGGCGGAACAGGAAGAACCCGTCTTTCGCCGCGTCGCCCTCAAGGTTATCAAGCTGGGCATGGACACCCAGTCCGTGATTGCCCGATTCGAGGCCGAGCGGCAGGCCCTGGCGCTGATGGATCATCCGAACATTGCCAAAGTGTTCGATGCTGGCGCGACGGAGACCGGCCGCCCCTACTTTGTCATGGAACTGGTCCGCGGGATCAAGATCACCGACTTCTGCGACGAGAAGAAGCTTTCCCCCGGGGCCCGGCTTGACTTGTTCATCCAGGTCTGCCAGGCCGTCCAGCACGCGCACCAGAAGGGGATCATCCATCGGGACCTCAAGCCTTCGAATATTCTGGTGAGCGTGAACGACGGCAGGATGGTGCCCAAGATCATTGACTTTGGCATCGCCAAAGCCGCCAGCGGCCAGAAGCTCACCGACAAAACAGTGTTCACGGCTTTCGAACAGTTCATCGGAACGCCCGCCTACATGAGTCCCGAGCAGGCGGTGCTCACGAATGTGGACATTGACACGCGCAGCGACATTTACGCGCTGGGCGTGCTGCTCTACGAACTGCTGACCGGCAAAACACCGTTCGATCCCAAGGAGTTGCTCTCGATTGGTCTGGATGAGATGCGCCGCACCATCCGGGAAACCGAACCGCTGCGTCCCTCGACGCGGGTGAGCACGCTGTCCGGGCAGGAGTTGACCACCACGGCACAACGGCGCGGCCTGGAGGCGCCCAAGCTGGCCAGCGAACTCCGCGGCGATCTGGACTGGATCGTGATGAAGTGCCTGGAGAAGGATCGGGCGCGACGGTACGAGACGGCCAACGGCCTGGCGATGGACATTCAACGGCATCTGGAGAATGAGCCGGTGGTGGCGCGTCCGCCCAGCGCGGTGTATCGCTTCCGGAAATTGGTTCGGCGGAACAAATTGGCGTTTGTGGCCGCCGGCGCCATCGCCGGCGCTTTGCTCATCGGCTTGAGCGTTTCCACCTGGATGTTCTTTGCGGAAAAGGCCGCCCGCCAGCGTGCTGTCGCAGCGGAGCGAGACCAAATGCTTCTGCGGCAACAAGCCGACATTGCCCGAACGAACGAAGCGACGCTTCGGCTGCAAGCCCAAGCCGCCCAGCGGAGCGAAGCCGCGCTCCGCGTGGAAGCGGAAACGGCACGTACGAATGAGGCGAAGCTGCGCCTTCAGGCCCAAGCCGGCGAGAAAAAGGCCGAGACCGAAGCCGCCAAGAGCCGGATGGTGGCGCAATTCCTCAAGGACATGCTCCAGAGCATCCGTCCGTCCGTCGCGCTCGGTCGAGACACGACCGTGATCCGGGAGATGCTGGACCAAACCGCCGCGCGGGTGGGGCAGGACCTGGCCGACCAGCCGGAGGTGCAGGCGGATTTGCAGACCACGATCGCGGAGGTTTATCGGGCGATTGGAAAGGGCGAGCAGGCCGAGAGGATTCAGCGCGGAGCCTTGGCGACGCGGCAGGGCGCGCGGGGCCGCGGGGACCCGGAAGTTGCCCGGGCGTTGAACAATCTGGCTCTGATTCTTCAGCCGGAGGGCGAAGGAACGGCCCTCGATCGGTGGCGAGACGAACGCCGCGTCATGGGCGCCGGGATTCTGAATGATTTTGAGCCTGCACCATCGGGTCCCGATGCGTCCTCCGAGAAGGAGCGGTTGGCGGAAGTCGAGTGGTTGCATCGCCAGGCCCTGGCGATTCGACGGGAGACGTGGGGCAACGAAAACCTCGAGACGACCGAATCGCTCAACAACTTCGCCCTGGTGCTGCGCCGGGAGGGCAAACTGGACGAAGCCGAGGCCCACCATCGCGAGGCGCTTGCCTGTCGCCGCAACATCCTGACCGGTGACCGCCTCCCGGTGGCCGAGTCGCTCTACAACCTGGCCGTGGTCCTCCGCGACGCCGGGAAGCTGGCGGAAGCCGAGGAGGACTTCCGCAAATCGCTCGAGATGCGCCGGCGATTGCTCGGGACGGCGGACGCGAGTGTCGCCCGGACGGTCCATCATTTGGCGGACGTCCTCGAACGGCGAAGCGATGTGGCCGGCCTCGAGTCGCTCTTTCGCGAAGAGCTGATGAACGCCACCAGCCGTTCTCCGAACAGACCGCCTTTGGAGTCGGACACGGTTTATCAGATTTTGGACGTGTTGCTCGCGAAGAAGGAGTACGGGCGAGCGGATGGATTGGTGTGTGATCTGCTCGCACCCGCGATCCAGAAGGCGCCTGAAAACGTCGGTCTCCGGCGAACTCGAGGCGAGTTCTTCGCCCGGCGTGGCCGCTGGAGTGAAGCGGCCCGGGACCTGGCCAGGGTGATTGAACTGGATCCGGACACCCATGATCCCTGGTATCACCTGGCGCCGCTATGGGTGCGAACGGGCGCCATCAACGATTACCGCCGTCTGTGCCATGACATGCTGTTGCGATTTGGCGGAGTGAATCCACCCCTTGTGGCGGAACGAACCGTCAAGGCCTGTCTGTTGCTTCCGCCCGAGAGCCGTGACTTGGGGCTGGCCACCGAACTGGCCCAAACCGCTGTCGTCGCGGGTCTGGATCATCCGTTCGTTCACTACTATCAATTCGCCAAAGGGTTGGCCGAATACCGGCAGGAGCATTATGCGCGGGCGGAGGATTGGCTGCGCAAAAGCCTCGCCGGTGACAACAACGCGAATCTCGAGATTCTATCCCGCGTGGTTCTGGCGATGACCTGCCACCAACTGGGCAAGACAAACGAAGCCCGTTACGCACTGGACGACACGCTTGCCCTGGTCAAACCCCCCTGGCTTTCCCGCTCTCCTGACGCCGATGATTTTACCGCTATTTGGTGGGACGTTCTGATATCCCAGATTCTGCGGGACGAAGCCGAGGCGCTCGTCGGAACGGATGGCACCGCCGATGGGCAGCCGTTTCCGACGTTCAGCGAGGCCGTCCGGTTGAGGCAACAAGGGCAAGCGCCCCAGGCCGAAGCAGCCCTCCGCGAAGTCGTGACCCGATACAAAGCCCTCTTCGGGCCGGACCATCCCGACACGCTAGGAGTGCAGGAGAACCTGGCCGTGTCTTATCGAACTTGGGGCAAGCCGCATCTAGCTTGTCCGCTCTTCGAGGAGACGCTGAAACTCGGAACGGCCAGTCTGGGGCCAGACCATCCCCGCACGCTGGGCTGGAGGAATGATCTGGCGGTCGCTTATTGGGAGGCGGGCAGGCTCAACCAAGCGCTGCCGCTCTTCGAGGAGACGCTGAAACTCCGGGAGGCCAAGCTGGGGCCAAACCATCCCGACACCCTGAAATCGCAGGGGAACCTGGCGCTGGCCTACGAAGAGGCTGGCAGGCGCAATCGAGCGCTCCCGCTTTTGGAGGAGACGCTGAAACGCATGCAAGTCACGCTGGGACCGGATCATCCGGACACGCTGCAAGCGATGGGCAACCTCGCGGATGGCTATATCAGCGCAGGCAAGCACGATCAGGCTCTGCCTCTCTGCGAGGAGACGTTGAAACTCCGAAAGGCCAGGCTGGGGCCGGATCATCCGGCAACGCTGAATGCAATGGGCCTCGTCGCGCGTGGCTATCTTAACACGGACAAGTTGGATCAAGCACTCCGGCTTTTCCAGGAGACGCTGGAGCTCATGACGGCCAAGCTAGGACCTGACCATCCAGACACGCTGAGAGCGAGGGTCAACGTGGCGGTAACTTATCGTGAAGCTGGCAAGCTCGATCAAGCGATCCCGGTTTTCGAGGAGACCCTGAAACTCATGAAGGCCAAGCGAGGACCTGATCATCCGGAAACGCGGGCCGCAATGGACGCCCTGGCTAATCTGCTCGCGCGCCAGGGGAAGTGGATACAAGCCGCAGACTGCTTCGCCAGCCTCATCCAAAGCAACCCAACCAACCACTGGAACCATCGCAACCTGGCTCCCTTGCTGGTCGCCAGCGAGCGGCTCGATGTGTATCGCCAGCATTGTCGCCAGGCCGTCGAGCGGTTCGGCAAAACCAGCGACCCATTCATCGCGGAGCGCATCGCCAAGAATTGTCTGATCCTACCTGATTGCGGAGTGGGCCTCGATGCGGTGGCCCACATGGCGGATACCGCAGCCGCTACCACCAACCGCGGGGCCATTCCCTGGTTTCAGTTGGTCAAAGGCCTGGTCGAATACCGCCAAGGCCGGTTCGCCAGCGCCGTCGAGTGGTCGAACAAGACGCTGACGAACACCGGACAACCGGTGCGAGATGTCGAAGCTTATATGGTACTCGCGATGGCGCACTATCAGTTCAAACAGACCGACGACGCCCGCGCCGCCTTGGCCAAAGGCGTCGAGATTGAACGGACGAAATTGCCGAAACTTGAAAGGGGGGACATCGGCGGCCTTTGGCTCGACTGGATCATTGCTCACGCCTTGATGCGCGAAGCCCAAGCGCTGATCGAAGGGAGACCGGAAACTGAATCTCCAACGAGGTGAATGATGTCACGCACATCCTGAATGCGGCCGGCCAGGGCGAAGCGCTGGCAGCCAACGAATTGTTGTCGCTCGTTTACGAGGAACTGCGCCGCGTCGCGGCGGCGAAGATGGCCCAGGAAGCGCCCGGCCAAACCCTTCAGCCCACGGCGTTGGTCCATGAAGCCTGGTTGCGGCTCACCGGCGATAAACGGCGGCATTGGAATGACCGGACCCATTTCTTCGCATCGGCGGCCGAAGCCATGCGCCTGATCCTGGTGGACAACGCCCGGCGCAAACGTGCGGTGCGTCACGGTGGCGGCCAACACCGAGTCGATATGCCGGAACTCGCGTCGGCCGTCGTGGAGCATGACGACAAAGTGGTGGCGGTCGACGAGGCGTTGGAGAAGTTCGCCGCGCTCGATCCCCAAAAAGCGGACCTGGTCAAGCTGCGGTATTTCGTGGGCATGACCGTCGAAGAAGCGGCGGACGCACTGGGCATTTCGGAGCGGACCGCCAAGCGCTATTGGGCCTTCGCCCGCGCCTGGCTGCACGAGGAGATCAAAGCCCAACAAGGCTGAACCGCTCAATCTGCCGGGGAATGAACCGCGGAATACGCCAAATACGCGAAAGGAACTCTGCCGAGTTGCCCTTCCGCGTATTCAGCGTATTTCGCGGTTGGATACGTCCGCGAAGGTGTTCCCCGGTTTAATGGGCATATCCCGAGAATCTTCGTTTGGCCTGGCCCCTTTTTCCCGGGAATTCCGCTTACATCAGTGGATATGAAAACCAAAATCAGCACTCTAATGGGAGCAGGGCGCTCCCTGCTCGTTACGTTCTTTATGAAAACAGGCATCTTCTTAATCGCAGCCGTCGCGTTCCTCGTCACGGCGGCCCGTGCGGCCGACGAATTTGTCGCGGACGAACTCCTTGTCGGCTTCCAGCCGGGCACCCGGGGGGCGCGAGCCGATGCCATCCGCAATGGCCTGCGCGCCAGCAGGATTCATGCGTGGCCTCAGCTTGACGCCGAGCACTGGCGCCTGCCGCCCGGCCTGGGCGTCGCGCAGGCCATCCACGCGCTCTCGGCCAATCCCAACGTCCTTTACGCCGAACCGAACTACATTCTCCAGGCCTGCGAATTCCCTAACGATCCACGGCGCAACGAGTTGTGGGGCCTGCACAACCTCGGGCAGACTGGGGGCACGCCGGACGCGGACACCGACGCGATCGAGGCCTGGCAACTGCCGCCCGGAAGCGCGCCAGTCGTCGTGGGGGTGATTGATTCCGGCATTGACTACAAACACGAGGACTTGGCGGGCAGCGTCTGGGTGAACCAGGGTGAAGTCCCCGGCAATAGCATCGACGACGACGACAACGGGTATGTGGATGACATGCGTGGCTGGGACTTCGTCAACAGCGACAACGATCCCATGGACGATTACGGTCACGGCACCCACGTGGCGGGCACCATTGCGGCTATTGGGAACAATGGCATCGGCGTGATCGGTGTGGCCGGGCTCAACCCGAACGTGCAACTCCTGCCGCTGAAATTCCTGAATGCAAGCGGTTACGGTTCCACGGATGCCGCGATCAATGCCATCAATTATGCCGCGTCGTTCGTGGATGGTTCCGGCAACAAAATGGTCCGGATCACCAGCAACAGTTGGGGCGGGGGCGCCAAGTCGAAAACCCTCGAGATTGCGATCAAGAACTGCGGCGCGCTCTTCGTGGCGGCGGCTGGCAATAGCGGCACCAGCACAGTGTTCTATCCTGCGGGATACGCCCAGCCCAACATCATCGCCGTGGCGGCCACGGACTCCACCGATGCGCTGGCCTCCTTCTCGAATTACAGCGCCACGTGGGTCGACCTGGCCGCGCCCGGCGTCTCCGTTCTCTCCACCACGCCGGACGACAGTTACGCGTCTTGGAGCGGCACCTCGATGGCCACACCGCACGTTTCTGGGGTGGCGGCGCTGATCCTCTCGCTGGCCCCGGCTTTTTCCATTGCCGACGCCAAGGCCCAAATCCTCGCCAGCGTGGATGTCGTGCCTTCGCTGGCGGGCCAAGTGATGACGGGCGGGCGGCTGAACGCGCGCCAGGCGCTCGGGGCTTCCGAACTGCCGCTCGACACCACCGCTCCTGCGCCCGTGGCCGACCTCGCCGCTACCCCAGATTCACCAACCTCAGTCACCCTCACCTGGACTGCGCCCGGAGAGGACGGCAACGTTGGCACGGCCTACCTCTACGACATTCGGTATTCAATAAATCCAATCCTCAATGAGGCAGATTTTACCGCTGCCGTGCGAGCCAACGGCGAACCGAACCCACAACTCGCCGGAACACCAGAGACAATCACGGTTGAGGATTTGCCAGACAACCGGACCTGGTATTTTGTGCTGAAGACGATCGACGAGGTCGGCCACGCTTCGGAGCTCTCAAATCCAGCCTCAGCGACACTGCCACTCGCCGACTGGCACTCCTTGCTGATGGGTTGGGGCCAGAACCTGGGCAATTATGTGAGCCTGGAAGTCACTTCGCAGGGCTATTGGTCCGTCGCGTACGATGACGGCGCGGCGGGACTCTTGAAGTGTGCGGTTTATTACGGGGAACCGGGCTATCACATCGAAACCGTGGAGGGCGGCGGCGTTGGCGCTGCGGTGGCGTATGACGCCAGCGGGGAGCCGAGGGTCAGCCATGTGTACGGAGCCAAACTGCTGTTCGCCAGCCGGATCGGGCTCGCTTCGTGGACCAGCACGGAGATTGAACGCAAGGATGTTCTCGCTGGCGACACGTCCCTGGTCTATGACGGCTCCGGGCGGGCGTGCATCAGTTATACCAAAACGGGGCGATCCAAGGGGCTGTGGCTTGCGCGCTTGAACGGCTCGACTTGGGCCCTTCAACTCGTGGATGGCCTCAAAGGCACTATGTACAACCAGATGGCGGTGGATGCGGCGGGGAACCCGGTCATTGCCTACTCGGTCGATGCGAACGGGGATGGCACCGTGGATACGCTCAAACTGGCGCGCTACAACGGCACATCCTGGAGCAGCTCGGTCGTCGAGGCGGGCGGCAGATCGGCGACGGTGGCCTTCGACACGGCAGGTAATCCCGCGGTGGCGCACTGGGACGCCGCGACCGGCGAGCTTCGCTTCCTGCGTTGGAACGGCACCGAGTGGAGCGTTGCGGAAACCGTGGAGGCCGGGCCGTCGATTACCGGCTGTTCCCTGGCGTTTGACCCGGAGGGCTATGCGTACCTGGTTTACGGTTCGACGGAGCTGCGGCTCGCCCGGCGCGATCCCAATTCCGGGGTCTGGACCGTGTCCGTTGTGGACCCGGACAGCCGGGGCGGCCTGCGGAACTCCGTCAAGCGAGGCCCGCTGATGAAGCCGACCGGGGTGGCCTATCGCGGGCCTGCGTACGGCGGCTATCCGAGCACCGTGCAGTTGGCCTTGAGAATGACGCCCTATTAGCGCCACGCAAACCCAACCGATGAAAGCTCACCCATGCAGCGCTCAAAGACCAGGCAATGAGGCAATGGGGTCGCATCTACATATTTGACAATTGGACTCTAGCGGGTTCGCAGCGGGGCGTCCAGCAAGACAAGAGCTCAGAGGGGGGAAGAGATATGTCAAATATGTAGATGCGACCCCATTGGGGCTCCACTCCGCCAATTCGCCCCACGGGTCTCTCTGCCATTTCTTTCGCAGCACCACGACGCGGAACTGGCGCGACACTTCCTCGCTGCCGCCGATGACGTAGCGGATTTCCGCCGCCAGTTGCTCGATGTCCTGCCCGGCCTCAAACAGCTTGTCGTTCCTCGCGTTGGCCAGCAGCTTGCCCTCGGCATTTTCTTCTTCCTTGAAGACCAGCCGATTTCCGACCGGGTGGATGTTGAAGCTGTTCTCACGGATGAGCGCCATTTCGGCGGCGAAGCCGTTGTCGTCAATGGGCTGGTCACGCGTGATGTCCACCTGTAGCTCCAGCGGCTCCGCGCCGTTGACCCGCTCGGCGCTGAGGGACCGCAACCAGAGGGCGCTGATGATGTCCGCCGCGTACGGCACGTTCTTGTCCGGCTCCTGAACAGCAGTGCGCACCGCCTCAAGGTTGCGCTGCGCCTTTTGGAGCAGGGTGCGATGAAGCTGGTTGGCGACAGAACTTAACAGGGACGTAACGCAGCCCTTGTCGTTGGTGATGTCGAAATCCGCAGCGGTGATGACGGGCGACGATTCGCCGCGCTTCTTGAACAGGTCAACGAGGATGCGGATGAGGTCGCGGGTTTCCTGCGCTTCCGTGGCGACGAGCACCTGATCTTCGAGCAGCCGCATGAGCACCGGCGAATACGGCCACGCTTCGACAAACTCAGCCCGCTTGGCGTCGTGTTGCGAGGGTGGGATTTCAGCCAAGCGCAGGTACTCGTCCACATGCGGCTTGATGCAACCATTGATGTCCGGCGCAGCCACGTTGAGACGGTTCTGGAAAATGCGGTAGAGCAGCAGACGTTGGCGGTCCTTCTTGGCCTGTGTGCCCTGAAAATCCACGAGCACCGGCTGGATGCGGTGAATCTGTTGGTACGCCTGCGACTGGTTGTCGCGGATGGACACGACGAGCGTCAGGAAGTCGGGATGGTCGTTGGCGATCTCGGACAACAACTGGATGAAGTTGAAGGCCCAGTTGCGCCACGGGTACTGCTGCGTGTTGGTCAGGCCGTCGTACCAAGTTTGGAATTCGTCGAGTAGGAGGGCGGTGGGCCGTGCTTTGAACATCTCCAGCAACAAGTCGGTGCCCGGAACATTCGTCTTGCCCGCGCCCAGACTGTCCCATTTGCCCTTGATGTAGGCACCGTTGGGATGCCGGTCGAACAGGAGTTCCCACAGAAATTTGTAGCGCTGCTGGTGCAAGCTCTCCGCGATGACCTCGACATCGGAGCGCGACTGGAGCGTGGTCAACTCCGGGCGGTTCAGTTTGGCTGCCCAGTCGGCCAGCCACGCCGTTGCTGCCGCCGGGTCTTTCATGACGTGGAACAGCGCCGCCATCAAGTGGGACTTGCCTTGGCCGCGTCCACCAAGCAGAACGATGGGGCGGGCCTTGTCCGGTTGGGCGGCCTCCAGCACCTTGAGCAAGTCCACCGACGGGTACGTGATGCTCAGAAACTCTGCAGCGGGCTTTTTCAACACGCCGGTCGTCTGGTCGGCAGAAAAATCAATCGTGGTGCCCTTGAGCCGTTCACCTTTGAATTCGTCGCGGAGTTTTAGATCAAGCATAATGGATGATTAGGTGTCAATTGTGATACAGCACCATTGCTGTCCGGCTGTTGAAGGTTTCAAAATGATTTAGAACTAATGTTCATGTGGGCGGAAACAACCTTGGGGGTAAGGAAAGATTTCAACTCGTTGCCTCGGTTTTGCGCGAAAGGCCCTCCAGTTGCTCAGCGGAAACGGGCATTTCCTGAAACCGTTTCTGGAGGGCAATTTCGTTGGTTTGCGACTGCGCGAGTTCCGCGCTGATTTCAGACAGGCGTTTCTCGAAATCCGAGGCGGCATGCCGATCACGTCTTACGTGGATGGCAATGCCGACGGCCAGCAGCACGGGCAACATTGCCCCAACAACAATCCCCGTCCAGGAAATGAGCGTTCGATGGCGGAGATTTCGGCCAAGGACAACATCGCGAGCGCACTGAGGGCAGTTCGAAATACTGCCAGTGGAATCGCCGTTGAATTGATACCAAGCGCCACAGTGCGAGCAACTTTCCCATTGGATTCCCTGTTTGCTCACATTGCCCTCCGTTGAGCGGCGGAATAGCCGGACCAAAAGGTCATCCTTTTGTGCGCATGGTAGCAATTTTGCTGATTTGGCGATTGAAAGGCAACCCTGGAATGGCTGAGAGTTGACCGGGGTAGGGTACTATTCTGCAGGCGCAGACCGTCGGAGGCCCCGCGATCCCGCCCCCGGCCTGGGTCTGCCAGCCGACCGACCGGCGGACGCTGGAGCAAGCGCCGCAGGATCCTAAACGCCAACCTCGATGGCACCGCGCGCGCCGGACGCCGACGGTCGACCGCCGCCGGGCCGGGCGCGAGGGCCTGCGCCGCTATCCGGCTGGCCGGACGAGGGCGCTCTGGTCCGGTCCGCCGGGACGCCCACCGCCACAAGGCCGGCCGCCCGGGCATCCGGAAGGCGCCCACGTCCCGAGGGCCACGCAAGCGCCGGGCGCCGGGCAAGCTCGATGGGCGCGCCGCGCTCCGGCACTGACAGCCATCCGGCTGGGCGAGGGCCGGCATCATCCCGAGTGCAACGCATCGAGGGCGAGCGGGCTGCACGCCGGGATCCTGGCCGGCTGGGATCCGATCCACCGACGGGCATCCCGAGGCCCTGGCCGCCGGGCGATTCGGGCCGAGCCCTGCACCGCGCACGGGATCCTGGCGACATGGCGATCCGCGAGGGCGATGCGGACCCGCCCTTGCCGGTTAGCTCAAGGCCGCTGGAAGCGCATGTAACCGCCCCGGCCGAGCAACCGGCTGCACGTCGTAGCTCGCCGGGATTGCCAAAGGATTGCCAAAGGGCTGTTTTCGCCGGGCATCCTGAATTCCTCCTAACTCCTTGATTCTCAACTGGCGCATCCGTCAGGAGTTGAACCTGAAACCTTCTGATCCGTAGTCAGATGCTCTATCCAATTGAGCTACGGATGCACCTTGGGACCCTGGCGAGCCGGGGTACCGCCGTGGCGGCGGGGGCAACCTTAATGGCCGCAGGCCCCACACCGCAACAGCAAATATGTGACATGAAAATGGAGGGACCGCAAGCCCCTTTCGATCGGCCCGGATGGGCGGCTGCCTGGAAACGATCGAACCGCTGGGGGGGCGTAATCCCGGCGCTATGCCTGGGGCGGTTCCGCGGGAGCGGCTTGGGCAGGCAGACGCGCAGCCGCAGCGGGCCGGGGATCGGTATCGGCCGGCTGAGCGGCGGGAGATGGGGGCGGAGGGGCGGCTGGGGCGGGCGGCGGAACCGTTTCAGCGCGCGAGGACGCTGCCTTCGCAGGGGCATGTTTCTTGCGCTTGACATAGGCTTCGCGGCGCCGGCGCTTCTGGTTTTTGTTGTATTGTTTGCTCATATGAACTTATCTTCGCCACTGCATTCGATCGAGGTCGAAATATGAAGCGTGGCACTCAGCGATTCAACCTAATTATGGCGCTTCTGCTCCTGCCGCTGCTGGGATGCCAGAGCACCTCGCCGGACGGGGAGAAGGCAAAGGACGCCAGCTATTTGCGCCTGCACCTGGAGACCTTCCCCGACGGCACCCATCGGACACAGGTCGTCCCTGTCTATCGGGCTTCTCCGGTGGAAATCTGCATTTTCACCCAGCCATTCCTGAGCGAGGTGGACATCGACCGGGCCTGGGTCGTCGACGAGCCCGGCAGCTTCGCCATCCGAATCCAGTTCGAGGAGAAGCACGGCGCCCGCGTTCTCGACATGACGACCACCGCCTACAAAGGCCAGCGCGTCGCCATTTACGCCGACTTCGGACAGGCGCGCTGGCTGGCCGCGCCGGTCATCACCCGCCGCGTCTCTGACGGCATGTTGACCTTCACGCCGGACGCCACTCGCGAGGAAGCCGATCGCATCGTCAGCGGCCTCAATCGGGTCGCCGACAAGCTTCGCAAGAAACGGCAGTGACCGATCCAGCCCACGATCACCGAATGGACGCCGTCGATCCCCGCCCTCACTGGAAACGATCCCAGCACGAATCCTGCCCGGCCTTCCGGTTGGCTGGCCATGCTGTCTTGGCGCGATGGCTGGCAGTCTGGCTCGCTGCTGCCGCAATCCCGACGCCCGCCCAGCCGTTCGGGTTGCCCACCGCCAACCGCGCGATCTGGCAGGATGGCGGCGAAAACCGCTTTTTCGTCGGGCCAGCCGGACGCACGTGGGAGGGGGGCCTGTTCGGCTGCGTCCGAACCAGCGGCCAGCAGCTTCACGAAGGGATCGACATCCGATGCATCCAGCGCGATCGCCAGAAGGAGCCTGTGGATCCGGTCCTCGCCGCCGCTGCGGGGACGGTGGCCTATGTCAACCGCAAGTCCTCCCTCTCGAACTACGGCCAATACCTCATCCTGAAACACCGGATCGATGACATCGAGGTCTACACGCTCTATGCCCATCTGAGGGAGATTCGCTCCAGTCTCGGTCCGGGGGACGCGATCGCGCAGGGAGAAAAGATCGCCGTGCTGGGCCGGACATCCAATACCAGCCAGGGCATCTCGCGCGACCTGGCCCATCTCCATTTCGAGATCGGCCTTCTGGTCAACGACCGGTTTCCCGCCTGGTACAAGGCGAACTATCCCACCCAGCGCAACGACCATGGAGTGTGGAACGGGCAGAACCTCCTCGGCCTCGATCCGCGGCTGGTCTTTCTTTTCCAGCGCGCCCGCGGAAAGGCGTTTCATCTGCGCGATTTCATCCAGGACCAGACGGCGCTGTGCCGAGTTCTGGTGCGGGATCCGGATTTTCCATTCGTTCGACGCTACGCCCCCCTGATCGAGCCGAATCAAACGGCTGCCCGGCTGGGCGTGGCGGGATATGAAATCGCGCTCAACTACTGCGGCGTGCCGATCCGGATCATTCCCCGCGCGGCCAGCGAGTTCGCCTCCTCAGCCAAGTACCGTCTGCTGTCGGTCAATGCCGCCGAGCAGTCCAAGAACCCCTGCCGCCGCCTGGTTTCGCGGAACGGCTCCCGCTGGGTGCTCACCTCCGCGGGAACGCGGTTGCTGGACCTGCTGACATATTAGGGCGCATTCGGAGGCGCGGGGGTTCATCGCCCGGGCCGCCATGGGATGTAGGAGATGGAGCCGCGCGGAGGCTCGAGCTATTGCCTGTGGGATTCGGTCTTCTGAATTTGGCGGCGGGCCAGGGCCAGTCCTTGATCGAGGGTATGGAACTGCCCGTCGAGCTGGGCCTCGTAACATGCATCCAATATGGGCCGGAATGCCGGACCTGGAACAAGCCCCAGTTGCTCCAGATGACGGCCCATGACGATCGGCTTGGGCGCGCTGTCCCGGACCTTCAATGCGGTGGCGCGTTCGATCAGCCATGCGCCGGCGGGAAATCCGTCGAAAGGCCGCGGGGGGCGCCCCTGCTGATCGGCGCGCGCGACGCGCACCAACCGGTCGATCCGCCCCACCCTGCGCGCCAGCCGCCGCACGGCGCTGTCTCCGGCCTGAGCGTCGAAGAGCTCCTGGGGACGCAGGTGGGCCAGCACGAGCGGAATCACCGCTTCGATCAAATCCCTTTGCCGGGTCATACGGCCCAGGAAAGCCCGGGTGGGCGCTTCGCCGGCCGCCTCATGGCCGGGCGACCGAATCCGGCCCTCCTCGAACCGGGTGGCGGCCGGCTTGCCCAGATCATGGCAGAGGATGGCCAGCCCGACGATCAGATCTTCGGTGTCCAGCCCCGTCCGCTCGGCCGCAAATGCGTCCAGGCAGTGCCCCGTGTGAACCCAGACCGTTCCTTCCGGATGCCAGGCGGGATCCTGGGGACATCCGATCAGCGCCTCGAGCTCGGGGAAATAGCGCACCCAGCCGCTGTCCTGCAGGAATGACAAACCCAGCGAAGGACGCCGCCCCAGCAGCAGCAGCTTGCGCCACTCCTCGAAGACCCGTTCAGGGACCAAATCCTCGAAACCGATCGACCGGCACAGCGCGAGGGTTGCAGGATCGGCTTCGAGCTCGAACCGGGCGGCGAGCTGCATGCCGCGCAACACCCGGAGCGGATCCTCGCCGAACTGGTCCGACACATGCCGCAGCCGCTTCGCCTCGAGATCGGCCATCCCGCCAAACGGATCGATGACCTCGCCGGTCAGAGGATCCCAAGCGATGGCGTTCATGGTGAAATCACGCCGGCGAGCGGCTTCGGCCGGCGTCAGCGACGGATCCGCCATCACCTCGAAGCCGCGATGGCCGAGGCCGGCCTTGGACTCGCGGCGCGGCACGGAGATATCGACCGGGAGCCGGCGCAGCTTCAGGACGCCGAAGGCTTGGCCGACCAGGTCCAGCGGAAAGCGCGCGCCGATCAGCCGCCGCAGCCGTCCGGGGTCGACCCCATACACTTCGAAGTCGAGGTCCTTGGCGGCCAGGCCCAGGGCCGCGTCCCGCACTCCCCCGCCCACCAGCAAGGCCCGCCCGCCGGCCTCGCGCGCCATCCGGCAGATCGTCTCGGCGGCCTCCGCCAAATCACGCTGGGCATAGCATATCTCCATCGCGTTGGCCCCCGAGTTTGCCCCGCGGCCCAGCGGGCGTCAAAACGATACTGCACGCAAGGTTTCGGTTGCCTCCATCACCGGTTCGGCTAATCTCAACATCAGCTGTAGCGGCAAACCAGCTGTGGCGACGCAACCAAAACCGCATGCATAACCGTTTGATCCAATTCGCCGGCCGCCTGCGTTCGATGATCGGCGAGAGCGCGGGCTCGGACCTCCCTTCCGAATCCGCCGGCCGGGCGGGAGAAGAAGATCGGTTCAACGAGCTGGCGCTCGACCTGTTCGACTGCCATTTCGAGCTCAATCCTGTCTATCGCCGGTTTTGCACGAACCGCGGGGTTGAATCAGGGCGCTTGGCCGATTGGCGGCAGATTCCCGCTCTGCCTTCGAGCGCCTTTCGCGCATGCGCGATCACGTGTCTGGATCCCGGAGAATGGACAGCGGAGTTTCGCTCGAGCGGGACGACGGATGCATCCCCAGCCCGCCATTATCACTGCCCTGAGTCGCTGGCGCTCTACCGGGAATCGATCTGGCCCTGGTTCCGGCAAAATGTCCGCCCAGGGCTTGTCCCCGGCGCGGCCGATCCGCCGCGAGTTTTGTCTCTTATCCCGTCGTTTGCGGACGCGCCGCATTCCTCGCTGGCATGCATGATCGATTCGATCCTCGAGCGGCTCGGGGCTCGGGATGCGGTCCGGGCCGGCCGGGTCGATCGGGCGGGCGCTTGGGCTCTCGACATCGCATCCGCGACCGCGGCGCTCGATGCCGGCCAGGCGGAGGGGCGCCCGCTCCTGATCCTCGGCACCGCAATCGCGTTCGTTCAGCTCCTCGAGGCGATCGAATCGGCGGGCGCCCTCTATCGCTTGCCGCCCGGCACTCGAATCATGGAAACCGGCGGCTACAAAAGCCGAGCCCGCACCTTCTCGCGGCCCGCCCTTGTGCGGCGGCTCGAGCGCGCGTTCGGCGTCCCGCGCACGCATGTCGTCGGTGAATACGGCATGTGCGAGCTCAGCTCGCAAGGCTATACCCGGCCGGTTCCGATGGCCGCCCCCTCGAGCGGCGGCGATTCTCCTCCCCGGTCGGCAGGCATGCCTGTCTGGCACGACTCCCCTGCCCTGCCCTTCTTTCGATTCCCGCCTTGGGCGCGGGTGCGGATCCGATCCCCCGAGACCGGCGAGCTGGCCGGATCACGGGAGCCAGGCCTCATCGAGGTCGTTGACCTGGCGAATGTCGCGTCGGTTCTGGCGCTGCAGACCCTGGACCTGGGCCGGCTCGATCTCGAAGGGGTCGAGCTCATCGGGCGCGCCCGCGACGCCGAGCCTCGAGGCTGTTCGAGGCTGATGGTTGAGACCGTCTGATCCGATGGAACGGCCCGATTATTTTCTGGTGGATCTGCCGGCCGAAGCGGAGTGCAGGCCGGAGCTCGTCAGCGCCGCCGCGCAAACCTTGAAACGGAACCGCGAGCTGTATCTGCGGGACCGCCCGACCCGGCACACGATTGCGGATTTCTGCGAGGTGGCGAGCCGATGGCTGGATCCTTCCTACCCATTGCGGCAGGAGGCGCTGGATCTCGGCGCGGCGAAGACGGGATTCTCGGGCCCGACGCTCGAGCGCGGCCTCGATAGCTGGTTCCAGCAGATCAATCCAGCCAGCCTGGACGCCCTGATCCGGCAGGAGCTGGGCCATTCGCAGCGGCTGGATGGGTTCTCGGCCGGGGACGCCGAGCGGTCGGGGGCGCGGATGAGCCTGGCGAACGGCCCCGAGCTGCTGGTCCACTTCGCGGCGGGGAACCTCCCGATTCCTGCCTTTCAGAGCATTCTCCTGGGCCTGCTGGCCCGCGCCGCCCAGTTCGTGAAGTGCGCTTCTCATGCGGCCGCGCTGCCTCGGTTGTTCGCTCACTCGATCTACGAGGTCTCCCCGAAGCTGGGGGCTTGTCTCGAGCTGGCCGCCTGGCCTGGCGGCGATGAGCCGCTGGAGTCCGCCCTTTTTGCGGAGGCGGATTGCGTCACCGCCACCGGCTCCGACGAGGCTCTGGCGTCCATCCGGCGGCGGCTGCCCCCGCAAGTCCGGTTCCTGGGCTACGGGCACCGGATCAGCTTCGCGTTTGTCGCCCACGAGATCGCGCGCGATCCGGAAGCGGCGGCTCAGACGGCTCACGAAGCGGCGCGCGACATCTCGGCATGGGATCAGCAGGGCTGCCTCTCGCCGCATGTCATCTACGTCGAGAATGGCGGCCGCCGGCTGTCCGAGGATTTCGCCGGGCGTCTTGCGGATGCCATGGCGTGCCGGGAACAAGTCGAGCCCCGCGGGCCCCTGTCCGTGTCCGCCGCCGCCGCGATCGCCGCCCGCCGCGCGTTTTATGAAGTCCGAGCTGCGGCATCACCCGACACCATCATCTGGTTCAGCCCGGGGTCCACCGCATGGACCGTGGTTTACGAGGCCGACCCGCGATTCCAGCCCTCCTGCTTGAACCGGTTCGTTTACGTGAAAGGCGTCTCCGACCTCGTGGAGGCCCTGCAGGCCGCCGATTCGGTCCGCACTTGCACCTCGGCCGTCGGCCTCGCGGCGCCCGCTGCGCGCCAGGTTCCATTGGCCACCTCCATCGCCCGATGGGGCGCCACCCGAATCTGCCCGATCGGCCAGATGCAGAATCCGCCCATCTCCTGGCGGCATGACGGCCGGCCTGCGCTCGCCGATCTTCTCACCTGGTCCGATTGGGAAACCCCATCCACCTATGCGCATTGAGCTCCGCAAGTCCTTTCAATTCGAGGCAGCCCATTTCCTGCCTCATCTTCCCCCCGCCCACAAGTGCCGGCGCATCCATGGCCACAGCTTCGAGGTCGAGATCGCCGTCCGAGGCGAGATGGATCCCCGGATGGGCTGGCTTCTCGATTACGCCGACCTGGCTGCAGCCTTCAAGCCCATTTGGGAGCAGCTCGATCACAACTTCCTCAACGAAATCGAGGGCCTCGAAAACCCCACCAGCGAAAACATCGCCCTCTGGATTTGGGCCCGCCTCCAGCCCGCCCTCCCGCAGATCGCGGAGATCGTCGTCGCCGAGACCTGCTCCGCCCGATGCGTCTATCGCGGCGACGCATTGCATTGAACTCTCCTCCCTCCGCAGCGGCCGACGTTCAGAGGCGAACGGCATGTTTTCTGCTCCTCTCCCATCGTGGACTGTAATTGCTTTTCTCAGCTCCGGTTTGGGCCCAGTATGGATTCGGAAATGCATGTTCGAGCGGGATTTTTGGGGCTTAGGGTCTGTGCAAAAATTACTTCCGATTTTGGCGGGAGCGCCGCCGGGCCAGATGCGAGGCGCAAGGGAGGGAGTGTATCCCCCTGCGATACTCGACCGACCGAGCCACAAAGCAGATGGCCCGGCGCCGCCCCGCCCCTGCGGGCTGGGGGCCTTGGGCGCGCTGGCTGTGTTGCTCCTCGCTCACAGACCGCGCGGGTATGCTCGCTCGTCGCGCCTTGCCAGCCCGCCCAATCCCCTCCAGCAAAATCGGAATTAATTTTTGCACAGACCCTTAGCCGGATGGTATTGGCGGCGGCCGCAGCCTGGCGGTTGACTGTGGCGCTATTCCTCGCGAGCGGCTCGCTGCTGGCGACTCGCGCCGCCGATGCTCCTTCGATCCAGCCTGTGGACCCCCATTGGCTCGAGCCGCTGCGCGAGCCGGCCGGGCCATCCTCGAGGCGCACGGGCATCGCCATCACGGAGATCATGTACCATCCGGCCGACCGCCCGGACGATCGCCTGCTCGAGTTCGTCGAACTCTATAACTCGAACGACTGGCCCGAAGATATCGGCGGATATCGGCTCGCCGGCGACTTGGAATACACCTTTCCCCGCGGCACGACGATGCCCGCCCGAGGCTATGTTGTGGTGGCCGCCTCGCCCGCCGACCTCGAAGCCGTCACCGGTTTCTCCAGCGCGCTGGGGCCCTTCGCTGGCCGCCTTCCCAACAGCGGCGGCGTCCTCGAGCTCCGGAACGAGTTGAACGCACTCCTGCTCGAAGTCGAGTACGCCGATGACTCCCCATTCCCCGTGGCTGCAGATGGTGCGGGCCACTCGCTGGTCCTGGCGCGCCCGTCCTTTGGCGAAAGCCACCCCCGCGCGTGGGCCGCCAGCCACAATATCGGCGGAAGCCCCGGCGCCGAGGATCCGCTCGCCGTCCATCCCTGGAGCCGCGTTGCGATCAACGAGTTCCTCGCGCGCGGGGAAGATGCCCAGCCCGATTTCGTCGAGCTCTACAACTACAGCACCCAGGCCGTCGACCTGACGGGGTGCGTTCTGACCGACGATCCCGGGACCAATCGTTTCGTTTTCCCGCCCGGCGCATGGATCCCTGCCGCCGGATTCGTTGCTCTGGGCGAGGCCGACCTGGGTTTCGCCCTCAGCTCCCAAGGCGAAACGATCTACCTCAAGAGCGCCGACGGAGCCCGGATCATCGACGCCGTTCGTTTTGGCGGGCAGGCCAAGGGTGTTTCGACAGGCCGGTTCCCCGACGGCGCGCAGGGATTTCACGAGCTGGGCTCGATCACTCCGGGCGAACCCAACACCGCCCTCCTCATCCGCCCGGTGGCCTTCAACGAGATCATGTACAATCCGATCTCCGGCAACGACGACGATGAGTTCGTCGAGATCCACAACCGGGGCCCGCTGCCGATCGATGTGAGCTATTGGCGGCTGAACGATGCCATCGAGTTTACACTGCCGCCCGGGACCGTGATCCCGGCGGATGGTTGCCTGGCGATCGCCCGAAACGCGGCGCGTCTGCTCGAGCGCTACCCCGGACTCGGGGCGACCAATCTGCTGGGCAACTTCAGAGGCCGCCTGGCCAACAGCGGCGAGCGGATCGCCCTCGAGATGCCCGACGAGATCGTCACCACCGATCAATCCGCCGCCGTCACCAACCGCATCTACATCACCGTGGACGAGGTCCGCTACTCGGATGGCGGCGCCTGGGGAAGCTGGTCCGACGGCAAGGGCAGCAGCCTCGAGCTGATCGATCCTCGAGCCGACAACCGCCTGGCCGCGAATTGGGCCGATAGCGATGACACCGCCAAAAGCCCGTGGACGCCCATCGAGCACACCGGCCGGCTTGACCTGGGCCGCGGGGTCGATGGAAACAGCGAGCTGCACGTGATGCTTCTCGGGGCCGGCGAATGTCTGGTGGACGATCTGGAAGTCTTCGTGCCCGGCGGAGCCAACAACCTCGTCTCCAACGGCGCCTTCGATTCCGGTCTGACCGGCTGGATCATCCAGGGGAACCATGTCCGGTCCGCCCTTGCCTCCGAAGGATACCAGAGCGCGCGCAGCCTCCATCTGCGCGCCACATCCGGCGGCGACAACGGCGCCAACCGCCTCGAGATCAACCTCCCCCTCGCGCTCACGTCCGGCACCGCCACCATCCGCGGACGCGCCCGCTGGCTGCGCGGGCATCCGGATCTGCTCTTGCGGCTGTATGGAAACTACCTGGAAGCCCCTGGAACGCTGGCCGTGCCTACCGATCTCGGCACGCCCGGCCGGCGGAACAGCCGCGCGGTGGATAACGCCGGGCCCGCCATCAGCCGGGTTGCCCACTACCCCGTCGTCCCCGCCGGCGGTCAGGCCGTGACCGTCGTGGCCCGAATCGCGGATGTGGACGGCGTCGCAGGGGTGACGATCCGGTATCGAGTCGATCCGCAGACCACATACAGCACCCTGGCCATGACCGACCGCGGGGCTGGGCTCTACAGCGCCACTCTGCCGGCCTATTCGTCGGGCGTCCTTGTGGCCTATTACATCGAGGCGGCCGATCAAGCCCCTGTGCCAGCAGCCCGCCGCTACCCGGCCTCGGCCCCCGACCGCGAATGCCACGTCCGCTTCGGCGATCCCACCCCGCCCGGCGGATTCGGCGTCTACCGCCTCTGGGTGACGTCCCGCAACATCAGCACCTGGACGACCCGCGAGAAGCTCAGCAACGAACCCTTGGATGCCACGTTCGTCTACCGCCAGTCGCGCATCATCCATCAGGCCGGCGGACGCTATCGGGGCAGCCCGTTCATTCGCCCGAACTACACCGGCCCGACCGGCGCCAGCTGCGCCTATGTGTGGGACCTCCCCAAAGACGATCCCTTCCTGAACGCCGACGAGCTGAACCTCGACTCGCTCGAACCCAGCTCCCGCGACAGCACCGCCCTCCGCGAGATGACCGCGTTCTGGATGGCCCGCCAGCTCGGCCTGCCCGGCAGCTACCAGCGGTTTGTCCACGTCATCCTCAACGGCGTCGCCAACTCCAGCCGTGGCATCCCGATCTACTCCGACACTCAGCAGCCGGACTCCGACTACGTCCGCGGCTGGTTCGCCGACGACTCGGGCGGCCAGATCTTCAAGATCGATGACTGGTTCGAATTCAACGATTCGGTCGGCATGCAGTTCAATGAAAACGCCCATCTCCAGCTCTATCTGACCACCGACCTGGCCTCGGGACGATCCATCCACAAACAGGCCCGTTACCGCTGGAGCTGGGAGAGGAAGTTCAACGGCAGGCTCGACGACGATTACAGCGCGCTCTTCCGGCTGGCCGACATCTTCAATGGCCCCGACGCCACCTACGTCGAGGGCCTCGAAAACACGATCGACGCCGAGGAATGGATCACCGCGTTCGCCTTGCGGCATGTCGTCGGAGACTGGGACGGCTACGGCTATAACCGCGGAAAAAACACCTTTCTGTATCGTCCGAACTCGGCCCCCTGGAGGCTGCTGCTTTGGGATCTGGATTTCTCCCTGGGCTGCAACGGCGGTCATGGCCCCACCCAGAACATCTTTACCGTCGAAGGCGGCGCCACCGAGATCAGCCGCCTCTATAACCATCCTCATTTCCGGCGCGTCTATTTCCGGGCGCTGCAGCGCGCAGTCGACGGCCCCCTCCTGCCCGATCGATCCACGCCGATCATCCAGAGCCGCTACCAGGCCCTCCAGGCCAACAACGTCACCACCGTCTCTCCCTTGGCCGCCAGCGGCGCCCAGAACATCTCGATCCCCGAATGGATCCGCCAGCGCCGCGAGTTCATCCTCGGCCAGATCCCCTCGGCCTCGTTCGCCATCACCAGCAACTCCGGCGCCAGCTTCGCCACCAACCGCAATTACATCCGCCTGACCGGCACCGCGCCGGTCGCGATCAGGACCTTGCGCCTCAATGGCCAGATCTTGCCACTGACCTGGACCAGCGTCACCAGTTGGGCCGCCGATGTCGTGCTCGAGGAGGGCGCCAATGACCTAACGCTGATCGGATACGACTTCTCCGACACGCCCGTTCCCGGCGCGACCGACACGATCTCGGTCCACTGCACCGGCGCCGCCGAGCCGATCGAGAACCATGTCGTCATCCACGAGATCATGTATCAGCCGGCCGTGCCGGGCGCTGGATTCGTCGAGCTGCACAACACCTCCGCTCAAACCGCGTTCGACCTGGGGGGGCTCCGGCTCTCCGGCATCGATTTCACGTTCCCCGATGGCACGCTCATTGTACCCGGCGGCTTTCTCCTGGTGGCAGAGGATCGCGCGGTTTTCGCCAATACCTACGGCAACGCGATTCCATTGGCCGGCCAATATGCGGGGCGCCTGGATCCGGGCGGTGAAACCTTACGTCTGATCCGGCCCGCCGACTCCACGCGCCCCGAACTGGTCGTCGACCAGGTCACCTATGACGATGATCCTCCCTGGCCCGCTGCCGCGGACGGGCGCGGCCCCTCTCTCCAGCTCGTCGATCCTCTCCGCGACAACAACCGCGCGGCCAACTGGACCGCCATCGATCCCGAGAGCGCCGGCCAGCCGCCCGCCCTGACCAACCAGTCTCTGATCCCGATCACTCACTCCTGGTCCTATGACCAATCGGGCTCGGACCTGGGCAAGGACTGGAAGGAGATCGATTACCCGGCCGCCGGCCAATGGCCCGCCGGCCCCGCCCTCCTCTACGCCGAGACGGCCGCCCTCCCCGCCCCGAAAAACACCCCCCTCACCATCGGCCCCCGCACGTTCTACTTTCGAACCGAGTTCGCCTTCGCCGGCGATCCCGCCCATTATCGCCTCCAGCTCCGCACGGTCATCGACGACGGCGCCGTGTTCTACCTCAACGGCCGCGAGTGGCATCGCTTCAACATGCGCTCGGGAAACGTGGATTACCTCACCCTGTCGCAGTCCAACATCAACAACGCCGTCTACCAAGGGCCCGTGACCCTGACCAATGAATTCTTGCGCCCGGGCCGCAACGTCCTCGCCGTCGAGATCCACCAGGGCACCGCCAACAGCACCGACATCGTGTTCGGCATGACCCTCGACGCCGAACCTCTCGATGCCTTGGTTCTTTCGCCCTTCACCCCTGGCAAGGCCAATTCCGGCCGATCCTCCCTGCCCGAATTCCCCCCCTTGCGCCTGAACGAGATTGTCCTCCAGAACCTTTCCGGCCCCGCCGACTCAGCCGGCGATCGCGATCCGTGGATCGAGATCTTCAATGCCGGATCCGATCCCATTTCCATGGATGGATTCTACCTCGGCACGGCCTGCACCAATCTCCTTTCCTGGGCCTTTCCCGCGGACGCCGCCGTTCCCGCAGGCGGGTTCCTCCAGGTATGGCTCGACGCCGAGCCCACCGAATCCACCGCCGCCGCACCCCACGCCGACCTCACCCCGATTTTCCCCGAAGGAATGGTCCTCCTCTCCCGGCTCGTGAACACCCAAACCCAGATGGTGGATTACCTCTCCTACCGGCCAATCCCGGCAGATCGATCCTTCGGCGCCTACCCCGATGGCGAAACCGCCGGGCACCGCGTTTTTCACTACCCCACCCCGGGCGCCACCAACAATCCCGCCGCCGGCCCCGCCAATGTCCTGTTCAACGAGTGGATGCCCCAAAACAACGGCGCCGTCCCCGATCCCGCCGACAGCGATTTCGACGACTGGTTCGAGCTCTACAACGCCGATGATACGACGATCGATCTGACCGGATTCTATCTGACCGATGATCCGGCTCGCGCCAACCGATTCGTCATTCCGGCCGGCGTCTCGATCCCGGCACGGGGATTCCTCCTGGTCTGGGCGGATCAGGAGACATGGCAAAACTCGACCCAGCGCGCCGATCTGCATGTCAATTTCCAGCTCGATTCCGAGGGCGAAAGCCTCGCGCTGCTGGCGCCCGACGATCGTTTGGTGGATGCCATCGAGTTCGGCGTCCAGACCAATCAAGCCAGCCAAGGACGCTACCCCGACGGCGCTCCAGGCGGTGAGCACCTGTGGCTGACCTCGGCCACCCCGGGCCAGCCCAACCACTATGCACCATCGAACCAGCCGCCCCGCATCGAACCCATCGCCGATCGATCCGTCGCCGAAGGCGCCCTCCTCTCGTTCCCCATCCTCGCCGCCGATCCCGATCCCGGCCAATCGCTTGCCTTCCGGCTCGATCCGGGTGCGCCCGCCGCCGCCGCCGTCCACCCCGACTCAGGTCTCTTCAGCTGGATGCCCGGCGAGCTCGATGGCCCCGGCCGCTACGCGCTCACCGTCCGGGTCTCCGACAATGGCGAGCCGCCTCAGGAGACATCCTCGACTTTCTGCATCGACGTCGCCGAACTCAACCAGCCTCCTGTTCTCGACGAAATCGCCAGCCAATACGTCCGTGTCTCCCAGCCCCTCGAGTTCTCCATCTCCGCCTCGGATCCCGATTACCCGGCACAGGCCCTGGCGTTCGACTTCGCCACCGAACCTCCTCCGGGTGCCTCTCTCTCCGAGGAGGGCCGTTTCCAATGGACGCCCGGCCCCGATCAGGGCCCCGCCACTTACGAATTCACCGTCCGCGTCACCGACCGGGGTGATCCCCCCCTCAGCCATGCCCGGACCTTTGAGCTCTTCGTTCTGGGCCCCAGCCAGCCGCCCCGGTTGACGGAGATCACCGTTTATTCGGATGGTGTTGTGGCCGTTACCTGGACGGCTGAGCCCGGCCAATTCTACCAAGCCCGATTCACCGAGGACCTCCTGGCTCCGGCCTGGCAAGACCTCGGAGCGCCCCGCGCCGCCGAGGATTTTACCATGACGGTCACCGACATGCGGGATGAAGGCGCGCCCCGGTTCTACCAGGTGATTCGACTGCGCTAGGCCGCCCGGCTCAATCCCATCGGCGCACCGTCCCGTCGGCCTCCAGGCCTGCCAGGAAGCTCCACCGGTCCATCTGCAGACAGGCAGGGACGTCATCCCGCAAATCGGGCTGAGCCAGCAATCGCCGCCCGTTGCGGGCCATCGAGGCGGCGGCCATCAGATCCGCCCGATTCGATCCATACACCTGCCGCGCGATCTGCGTCCCCGTCGGACACATCGCCGTCGCCGTAATCGGACCACAGACGCTCGCAGAGAGCACCCGCCGCCAGCACGTCTTCGAAGGCCGGCTGCTCGAAGGTCCCGCTGCATACCACGAGCACTTCCTCGGGATGCTGCTGTCGCAGATGACTGGCGATTCGCTGCAGATTCAGGAAGCCGCCCGCCAACACCTGGGCCGCCCCCCGGCACGATTGCAGGGCCCGGGTGCCGTTGGTGGTTGTCATGACGATCGTCCGGCCTCGCACCCGCTCAGGGGTGAATTCCCGGGGGGAATTGCCCAGGTCAAAATCGATCCCGCCGGCCTGAGCGGCGCGAATCCGCAGGCCGTTGCGCTCTCCGGCGAGCAGGACGTCCGGCTGCCGCGCCCGCGCCGCCAGCGCCTCGGGAATCCCCGCGACCGGGTGGATCGCGCGGGCCCCGTGCGCCAGCGCCGTCAACATGCTGCTGGTGGCCCGAAACACGTCGAACACCACGCACGCGGTCCGCCCCAGATCGCGCCTGGGCAACACCGCGAAATCGGCAGGGGTAAACAGCACCTCAAGGCAGGTCTTCATCTTAGGGTCTGTGCAAAAATTAATTCCGATTTTGCTGGAGGGGATTGGGCGGGCTGGCAAGACGCGACGAGCGAGCATACCCGTGCGGTCTGTGAGCGAGGAGCAACAAAGCCAGCGCGCCCAAGACCCCCAGCCCGCAGGGGCGGGGCGGCGCCGGGCCATCTGCTTCGTTGCTCGGTCGGTCGAGTATCGCAGGGGGATACACTCCCTCCCTTGCGCCTCGCATCGGGCCCGGCGGCGCTCCCGCCAAAATCGGAAGTAATTTTTGCACAGACCCTTATTGCACGGTTGGAAATCCCCGGCTCACCGCCGTCGCAAGTTCGTTGTTGGCCGTTCCTCCCGCCGGCCAGTCATTCCCAGATCGATCCGAACCCAGCCGGGCAGCGTGAAACAGATACTGCTGGGCATAGCCGCCCTGAGGGCCAAAATGGCGTTCCGCAAATTGCATCAGGCAGCGCCGGGTCGGCTGGCGACCCGCAAAATACCATCGCCGCAATGCCTTTTCCACCCACACATCCACCGGGAAAACTTCCGAAAAATCGAGCGCAAACAGCAGGACGCAATCCGCGATCTTGCGCCCCACGCCGGGCAGACCCTCGAGGCGCCGGCGCGCCTCCTGAACCGGCAGGCGGCGCAATCCATCGAGGTCGATCTCGGCTTGCGCCACTCGCCGCGCTGTCTCCCGCAGATACGGCGCGCGAAAGCCTAATCCGCACGCGCGCAGATCGGCTTCGGAACACGCGGCAAGCGAGGCTGCCGCCGGGAAGGCATGCGCCGGACCCGCTCCCGCTGGAGCCCGGACCGGCACACCGTATCGTCGGCACAATTCGTCAACCATCTGGTGGATCTGAACGATCTGCTTGTTGGACGAGAGGATGAAGGACGCGAGGCATTCCCAGGGCCGTTGGTTCAGCAGGCGCAATCCGGGCCACCGAGCGGCCGCCGCGCGCAGCGGCGGATCGTCGGGCCATTGCCCCTGGACGGCTTTCAGATCGACCTCGACCTGCAGAAAGCCGATCAGCCATTGCCACTCCCCATCGCCATCCATCGCTTCGGCGTGCAGCCCGCCCCTGGTTTGGGCCAGCCGAACCCAGCGATTCCCGACCACACCTTCCCAGGCCTCTTCCCGGCGCCTCCAGCGAAAGACCTGGCCCGAGCTCAGGGTAGCATCCAGGCTGTAATCGCCTGCCGGCAGGAAGTGGGAGACCGTATTCTCAGCGGAGCTCACGGCAGGCAAAGAGCTGAATCCGGCGCATCACCCGACCGCGGTATTGGATTTCCCGCAGACCCCAATCCTCGACTTGGCCGAACTGGCTGGCGATGGCCTCGGGGGCGGGCTGAGGTGTGTCGGTCTGCAGCACATAGATTGCGTTCTGGCCTCGGCGCTCTCGATACCCCGGCCAGAAATAGAACTGATTCCGCGGCTGATCTGTGGTTTGATAATACACGAGCGGATCGTCAGGCACCCCGGCCTTCGCCTCGGGAAGATAGAAGGAAAGCTGGCCCACGATGCCATAGTGATCGCCGATGATGAACACCGGTCCGCCTTCGGCCTGGAATCGGTCGCGCGCTTCCCCCACAACGCGGGCGGTCTCGGCCCAGCCGCGGACCCTGCGCAGCGGATCCATCTCGACCGGCAGCGCGCGCCCCGTCAGCTTGATCAGAAGGTTGGTGTTGTGCAGGAGCAGGATCCCCGCGATCCCCGCCGCCGCACCCCCCACAAACAGCGGCCGCAACCAGCGCAGCCCCTCCCGCCACCGCGATTCCCAGTAGTCCACCATCAGGCAGAACAACGGCACCACCGCCGGCGCAATCCAATTCGGCTGCACCCGCGAATGCATCGTGTAGAAGGCGTAGAACGCGAACACCGGCGCGCCCATGCAAAAGTAGAACACCCGGCGCATCCGCCGGGCTTGGTCGATCGCCGGCCCCCGCTGGCGCCAGAATGCAAACGCCGCCACAGCCGCTCCCGCCAGGAAGAGCGGATGGAGCAATCCCGCCTCGGCCGCGACAAACTCGGCGAGGTATTTGAGCGTGAGCTGCCATTCCCGGCCGACGTGGCCGACCTGGGCGACATGCGTGACCGTCACCCAATCGTGCGCTATGTTCCATCCGATGACCGGCAGCGTGCAAACGAGGTTGATTGCCAGGGCCAGGTAAGGCCCCGGGCGGCGCAACTGGTGCCGGGCGTCCGGCCACAGCACGAAGAACAAGGCCCACGATGCCCACTGGAACAAGGCCACATACTTGCTCAGGAATCCGAGCCCCATCCATGCTCCCGTCCACGCCCACGCGGCCGTGGATCCGCTGCGAACGGCCGACAGGCCTGTAACCATGGCCGCCGTCCAAAACAGGACCGAAAGCGGATCGATCGTCATCAGAACCGATCCCGCTGCCAGCAGGGGGGTGGCCAGCCCAACCACCACCATCGCCAGCCCCGCCCCCGGATGCAGCTCGCGCGCCAGATGGCGGAACAGCATCAGGCCGAGAACCGCCGCGATGACCGGCGAGCAGAACCGCACGCCGAGCTCCCGATCCCCCCACAACTGCGTCCCCAGCCATTGCGCGCAGGCGATCAGAGGCGGCTTGCTGTAATAGGACCAATCCAGGCGCTTGGACCAGAGCCATTGATAGGCCTCGTCCTCGCTCAGCTCGATGGTGTCGCTGCCCACATAGATGAGCCGCGCCGCCAGGGTCAATCCGATCGCCATATATGCCAGGGATCTCCATTGCCGGTGGCGATCCTGCTGCCATTGGCCCTCCAGAATCTCCGGCACGGCTTCGACCACGTCCGGAACGCGCAGCGATCGGCATCGCCGCCACCAGCACGGGAACCACCGCGTCCCCCCCGCCTCCCAGAAGGCGGAAGCGATCCGGACCACGCCATAGCCGACGGCGATCCCCAGCAAAGCGCCCGCCACCACATCGGCCGGATAATGGGCACCTTGATACACCCTCGAGAATGCGGCCAGCGTCCCGGCTGGCGCCATGTACCTCCAGCTGCGCCGATAATACATCCCCAGCACCAGGGTCGCCGCGAACCAGTTGCCCGCATGCGAGGACGGCATGCTGGACCGATTCCGCCGCCACTCGTCGGGATTCCCGGTTTCCGAGATGATCTCCGGCCGCAGCCGGCCGATCCCCCTTTTAAGCGGCTGGTAAACGCCGACTTCACCCGCCAGAACGGCCAGCGCCACCAGTCCCAGACAGATCCACGCCCGCTGGCTCCCCTTCCAGATCACCCCGGCAACGGCCACCAACACCACCAAAGCCAGCAGCCCATTCCAGCTGAACAGCGCCGCCAAGGCGTCAAGCCAGGGATGCCGCATCCCTTCGTGGACCCAACGAAACGCCGCCAGATCCATGGCCCGCAGCCAGTCAATGAGCGCTATTCCCGCCGGAGGAAGCACGACGGCGCCAATCAGTAGGCCACCAGGGACCGCACCGGCGTCGATCCCAGCCGCGCGCGGCCTCCAAGAGACTCGAGCTCGACGAAGAACACGGCTTCGAGGATGCGGGCATCGAGGCGCTGGATGAGCGCGATGGCGGCGGCGGCGGTTCCTCCTGTCGCCAGCAGGTCGTCCATCAGCAGCACACGGCTTCCGGGCGTGAGCGCATCGACATGCATGGCGATCGTGTTCGATCCGTACTCGAGGTCATAGCTCTGCTCGATGGTTCGAAAGGGCAGCTTGCCCCGCTTGCGGACCGGCACGAAAGCGGCCTGCAATCGCAGCGCGGCCGCCGCGCCGAATATGAAGCCGCGCGCGTCGATCCCCACCACGGCGTCCACCTCCCCCGGCACATGGCCTTCGATCATCCGCTCGATGCACCCCGCCAACAGGCGCGCGTTGCCCAGGACGGGCGTGATGTCCTTAAACTGGATCCCCGGCTTCGGGAAGTCCGGGATAGTGCGGATCGCCGCCGCCAATTCGCTGGGAGTGACGTTCATGGAAGAGATCGCGGCCTGCTAGCGCTGGACCGCTTCGAGTTTCTGGATCATCCGCCGAAGCTTGTTCAATGCGATGTTCTGGATCTGCCGCACTCGCTCGCGAGTGACGCCGAATTTCTGGCCCACCTCCTCGAGCGTTTTCTCGGATCCGCCGTCCAGCCCGAATCGATACCGCAGGATGGTGGACTCGCGCGGGTCGAGGGTTTTGACCATCTCGCGGAGCATGCGGGTGACGGTTTTGTCCTTGAGCTCCTCGAAGGGGGTGCTGGCGTTCTCATCCTGGACAATCTCGGCGAAGTTGTTCGACTCGTCGTCGCCGATGGGGGCATCGAGTGACGCCGGCCGGATGGCCGCGGTCCGCAGCTGGGCCACCCGCGCCGCCGACATGCCCATCTCCTCCGCCAGCTCCTCGTCGTTCGGCTCCCGCCCCAGCACCTCCTGCAGCCGCATCGACAGACGCCGCATCTTGGAGATCTTGTCCACCAGGTGGACCGGGAGCCGAATGGTCTTGGACTGGTTGGCCAGCGCGCGCTTGATGGATTGCTTGATCCACCACGCGCCATACGTCGACAGCTTGCCGCCCTTGGACGGGTCGAACCGCTCGACCGCCTTCATCAGCCCGATGTTCCCCTCGCTGATCAAGTCCAGCAGCGGCAATCCCAATCCCTCGTAGTCGTGCGCGATCTTGACCACCAGGCGAAGATTCGCCTTGATCATCTGCTCGCGCGCCTTCTTGTCCCCCTTCCGGATCCGCGCCGCCAGCTCCACCTCCTCCGCCGGCGTCAGCAGCTTCACTTGGCCGATCTCGCGCAGATACAGCTTGATGGCCGTGTCCCCGTCATAGGGGGTCCGCTCCTTCTCCTCCAGCGCAACGATCGCATCCTCGTCCCGCGGTATGGACCGCTCCTCGGCCAGCGCCTTCTCCGGCGGCGATCCGACGGCTGCGTCCGTATCTTCTCGATCTGCAGCCGCCAGCTTGCGCCCCGCCCTTGCCCCGCGCGCAGGCTGATCCCCCCGCTCCGCTGGATCTCCCCGCCGCCCCGCTTTTCGTCTCTGCACCATAGGCTATTGTCGGTTCTCCAAGAACAACACGTCCTCGATCCTGACTCCAGCCATGCCGAGCCGGGCCGCTTTTCGCAAGGCAGGAGCGTTCAACACCAGAGGCCCTGACCGTATTCGATCCCCGCCAGGGTGCAAGCCAATTCAGCTAGTCCGGCCGGTTCGACCCATCGAAAGGTGTCTTCTCGAAGTCGGCGGGGCTGACCCAGCCGGCGCTCAGCTTCTCCCCGCGCATGTAGCGCTCGTAGAAGCCGCGGTCTTTCTCGCTGGAGTATGGATACTGCTCGAACACCTCCCCGCGGCCCAGGATGCGCGGGTCGCCCTGGGACTCGAGCTCGGCGGACATCCGGCGCCGAAGATCCTCCTCGAGCGCCGCCGTCATCGGGTCCCCGGATCGATTCCGCAGGCAGTCCCGATCCGCCCGCAGGTCGTAGAGCTCGGCAGCCGGCCGCAGGCCGAAGCAGAGCGCCCAGGACATGTCTGCCGGATTGCGGCGATGGGCGTTTAGGATCTCCGTCTTCGTGGGCCCGCCGTCGCAGTTCAAATACCCCGTTTCCGGATTGCCCGCCGGCCACCGCGCCGGCTCGAAGTTCCGCACATAGAGCCAGTCATCCCGGAGGATCCCGCGGATCGGGTATCCCCAGTCGTGCGGGCGCCCGACGTCATGCCGTTCCTTGCCGATCAGGACATGGTCGCGCGCCGGATTCACGCGGCCGGACATCGCCGACTCGAAGAGGTCCCGCAGACTCAGGCCGGGAGTCGATGCCAATCCGGTTGCGGCCCATTCCAGCCCAGCGAAATCGACGAATGTGGGCGCCAGATCGATGAAGCTGACATAATCGGCCACCACCCGGCCGGGGCTCGCGATGCCGCGTTTCCAGCGGATGGCCAGCGGGACGTGATTCGACTCGTCATAGGCCTGGCCTTTGGCCCGAGGGAACGGCATCCCATGGTCGGACGTCGCCACGACCAGCGTTTGGTCCAGAAGCCCGCGACGTTCCAGCTCATCCAGCATTCGCCCCAGATGCCGGTCGAAATGCTCGACCTCGAACGCGTAGTCCAAGAGATCCTGGCGAACGACCTCATTATCCGGCCAGTAGCCCGGCACCCAGTCGACATCCTCGAGCTTCTTTCCTCCTTTGGACGTCCCCGAGCCGAACTCGTATCCGCGATGGGGCTCGACGGCTCCGTACCAGAAGCACCAGGGCGTGTTGGTCGGTGCAGCATCGAGGAAGTCCGCGAAATTGGCCGCGTAATCGTTGCGGCCGATGCCCTGGGCTGGAGGGGGCGCGCTGCGCTGGTTGTAGGGCCGGCCGGCGAGCTGCCGAGGACGTCCATCGGCGTTCGTGGCCACGCCGGGCGCCCACCCTTTGGCAGTCATTCCGACGTGCCAGCCGCGCTCCGCCAAAATCTCCGGATACGTCCGGTATCGAGGCGGGAAGAACGGGCTGTGATTGCAGGCCGCCTCGAGCTGCCACGAGTTGCGCCCGGTCAGGAGACATGCGCGCGACGGCGCGCACTTGGCATTGGGCGTGTAGGCGTGCGAGAACAGGATCCCCTCCCGAGCCACGCGGTCAAAGGCCGGCGTCCGAACCCATCGGCATCCGTAAGCCCCGGCATGCCCGAAAGACCAGTCGTCGGCGATCGCCACCAGGATGTTCGGCGGCCCGGTGCGAAAATACTTGTTCACGATCCATTCCGGCTGCCACGGGTCGGGATCGCGCTTTTGGCCGCTCAGGTTGACGGCCGCGGGTTGCCGGTTCTCCGCAGGCAGCTCGACCCTGTCGCCCGCTTTTCGCTGCCATTCCTTCATCAGGGCCCTCAGACGCTCGACATGGGCCGCGCTCTCGGCGCGATCGATCAGATTGGTCCTTTCAAGCGGGTCGGACTCGAGGTCGAACAGCTGCAGATGGCCGATCTTCGGATACGCGATCAGCTTCCATCGGTCGTCGCGCACGGCCCGCTGGATCTCCAGGAAGGGCAGGAACACCGAGTCGCGAACCCGATCCTTCGATCCCTCCCAGATGGGCCGCAGGCTCGCCCCGTCGAGATCGGCGGGGGGCGGGATCCCCAGGAGGTCGCAGAGGGTCGGAAAGACATCGAGCAGATAGCTGAAAGCGTCCGTGGATCGGCCCGCCGGAATGCCGGGGCCGGCAAAGATCAGCGGGCATCGCATGCTGTGCTCATAGACGCTCTGCTTGCCCAGCAGGCCGTGGCTGCCGACCGCCAATCCCTGGTCCGCCGCGTAGATGATCAGCGTGTCGTCGGCGTGGCCGCTCTCGCGCAAAGCCTCGAGGATCCGACCCACCTGCTCGTCCAGATGCGTGATCATCCCGTAATACTCGGCCAGCTGGTCGCGAATGACCGCTTCCGTCCGCGGCCACGGCGCCAGGTTCTCGTCCCGCCCCCCCCGCATCATGCCATTGTCGAACGGATGTTGCGGAAGGAAATTCCCCGGCAGCGGCGGCAGGTCGCGGTAATACATCTGCCGATACCGCTCCGGCGGCATGCGCGGATCATGCGGCGCCGTGAAGGCCACATAGGCGAAAAATGGCTTCTTGCCATCGTGGCTTCGGAGGAACTTGATCGCAGCGTCCGCGAACATCTCGCTCGAGAACCTCTCGCCCGGACGCGGCTCGGTCAGCTTGCCGTCCGGCCCCAGATCCCGGACCGGCACCCGGGTATGGTCCGACATGCCGCCCAAAAAGACGCGGCTTCCCAGCTGAAACGCCCGCAGCCAGGCGGCAGGCCCGTTGTGCCATTTGCCCGTCGCAAAAGTGACATACCCGTTCCTGGCCAACACCTCGGGCATGAGGGCGGCATTCGCGAGCGAGTTGTCGACATGAAACCATGTCTTGCCGCTCATGAGCATGGCCCGGCTCGGCATGCAGACCGCGCCGCTGTTGCCGCCAAAACAATAGTTCGCCCGGAAGCTGAACCCCGACGCCGCCAGCTTGTCCAGGTTCGGCGTCCGGATGTGCGGGTTGCCATGAGCGGCAATGGTGTCGGCCCGCTGATCGTCGGCGAACAGGAAGAGAATATTCGGCAAGCCGGCGCCGCTCGCCGCGAGCATCCCCGCCCACACCATGAGGGCAGCCCAGGCCAGATAGCAGCATCGTTTCATCTCGGCAGAGCCTGTCTTGGTTTATCGTGCTTCCACCACGATCGCCTCGTGAATGTCGACTCGAGGGACCCGGAGCCGAATCGCCCCGTCCCGGTAATCGAAAGGCAGCGGCTGGCCCGACGGCTCGAGGGTGATCTTCGCAGGCGGGGCCCGATGCCGGATGGTCACCGCCAGCGGGCCGATCGGCGCGATCGCCTCCACAATCGGCTCGGTCGCATGCGGCCCCGACGTGTTCACCAAATGGACCAGGAGGCGGCCCCGATGGCGGGCCACGCTGACATCCACGTCCGTCGATCCCTTCACTTCGACGATCGGCTCCGGGGCCAATTGCCCCACCAGATCGTCCAGAAAATCCCGAATCCCGGCCGGCCGCGCCCCCAGGTAGCTCCGGGCAACGCTGAAGCCCACCGCCGCCAGCTTTCCTTTGCCCACAGGGACAACCGCTGCCGCAGATCCCAAAACCCCGTCCCCGTCCCCAATCCTCCGCAGCTCGCCCACACCCCGAGCCCGCGGACCGAGCCGGACAGCTTGAACCTGGCCTTTGAGCGGTGTCATGCCGCCCCGAAACGCAAGCTGGCCTGACTTCGGGCTGGGCGCCCCCGCCCCTGCCACTCCCAGCTCCTCGGCGAACAGGGCGCCCGTGGCCGGCCCGATCAGCAGCAGATTGCCGCCGCCGCGCACATACCCCATCAGATCGCCGCGAAACCCCGGATCGAGATACTCCCACTCCGGCACGACGATCAGCGGGTACTCGGCGAGGCGGCCTGCAAGCTGATGCTCGCCCACCACCTCGACCGAATGCTGGCTTTCCAGCAGCGCCTGCAGCACCCCGCTCACTCGCGAGAGATCTCGGTTGAACAATCCGTTGATCGCACGGTAGTGCCCTGCCGTCGATAGTAGCAGCCCCACCTGCGGCACCGGCTCCGCCCCATGGCAAAGCGCCTGGCGAGCCCGGCAGAACTTCGCGACCTCGGCCATCACCGGGATCCGCTCCTCGCGGATCGAGCCGTCGCGCTTTTGGGTGATATACGCCTGAAACCCGCCGCCCAGCGCCAACACCACCGCCGCCTCCCGCTCGAGCTGAACCGCCGTTTTCTGCGTCGAACCGTTCTTGCCCGGATTGCGCGAGAAGCTCCATGCCATCAGATCCCATGGCCTGCCCTGGCGCACCAGGTAGCGCCCCGACAGGCGCGCCGAGTTCACGCTGTCTTCCGGCGAGTAATCCCCCGACAGAAAATCCACCGGCGCGCTCACCGGCTCCGCCATGTGATCGGTGAAGGCCCAGTTGCTGCAGAGCTGGAAGTCCGGATGCGTCCGCTTGACCTCGGCCACGTAATGGCGCAGATACCGCCGAAACGCGTCCCGGTGAAACTCGAGAAACTCGAACCAGTGCGGATCGCCCGGCTTGCGGGGCGGATCCTGAACGCCCGTGGCCTTCCGAAACGCCTCGAGCGCCTCCGGCCCGTAATCCGGGGCCGATGCCCAGCATTCGCCATCCACCCACGCCCCATCCACTCCATAGTCGCCCGCCAGCTCCCGCAGTTGCGGGATCAGCAGCCGCTCCGCATAAGGACCGAAAAACGATGTCGCGTTGCCCTGCGTCTTGCCCCCCGCATCGACGATCCCCCAGGAAGGGTTCCGCCGGATCGCCTCGCTGTCCCAAACGCCCGAATAATGCATGTATAGGGCCACCCCGCGCCGCGCGGTCACCTCCCGCCACACCCGCAGCGGATCCCCGACAAAACCCGGGGCTTGATTGCCCACTTTTGTCGGATAGCTCGACAGCCCCGGATGGCCCTTGCAGTCGATCTGGATGTAGTCGGGCCGAACCTGGTCAATGACGCTCTCGATCATCGCCGGTGTCGTGTTCTTTCCGATCTCCGTGCAGTCCGGCCCGGCATGGAAATCGAAGTGAACGCCCAGAAAACTATCGGCGCGCTTGAGGCGCGGAGGCGATTCGGCGCCGCAAACCCCGCCCGCCACTCCAGGCAGAATCGCGAGAACGATCCATCTCAATAATCCGTAGCGCATAGTAAAAAAGCGTCAGAGCGACGCTGGCTTTGCTGTCATTAGCCGGCCCGCAAGGCATCCAACTCGACCTCGAACAACAGCTCGTCGCGGCAGACGTCCGCCCGGGTGCAGACCAGCGGCCAGCCATCCAGCCCGCGCCGATCGAGCCAGGCCCGAAAGGGCGATGTCTGGCTCCCGTCCTTGAAATAAGCGGTCACGCGCGACGCGTCTTCGAAGCCCATGCCGCGGGACTGGAGGATCGCCTCGATGACTTCCATGGTCAGGTCGATCTGCCCGGCCATGTCTCCGGGCCGGACGCTCCGCCCATCGGGCGCGATACTGGCCGTGCCCGACACCCACAGGCGCCGCGCACCCGGCACCGCATGTTCGACCGCGCGGCTGAACGAGCTTCCGTAACGAGTCGCAGCGCACTGGTGCGGCGATGAGAGCTCCGTCAGACGGCATGCCCCGTGCCGAGGCTCGACCGCCCAGGCGGCTGCCATCAACGCTGCGCCTGCTGGATTCCGGCCGCTGATCCCCGTGCTTGCGGGCACCATCCGCTCGAACACAAACCGTTCCTGGAAAAACTCGGTGCGCACGGCATTGAACGCCCCATACCAAGACAAAATGTCGTCGAGAAACAACCAGGTGCGCGCCACATGGCCCATGTCCAGCCCCGCCGCGCGCAGCGCCGCTTCCAGCCGCTCGAACATCCGGCGCGCCTGGAAAGCAGGGGGGCGATCCGTCTCCTCGGGCACGATGTTGCCCAGGACAACGTGCCGCGACCATGGATCCGCATAAGCGCGCCCCACCGGCTGCGATCCCAGCCGGATGGTCTCCACCGAAACACCCGCAACCGCCAACACGTGCATCCCCGCCAGAGGCGCCTCCCCGCACCCGGCCCCCTCCACATGGATGATCGGCCAAGCCCCGTCTTCCCCTCCGACGCCCGCCGCCCGCCGCACCTCATCGTGAAGATCGAGGGAGCCGAAGATCTCCTGCCAAACCACGCTCGCCCGATGCGCGCGCACCTCGTCCATCAGACGGCTCACGGTCTCCCCGGCTGCTTCTTTGGGCCGCGGCTGAGCGGTGAGGTGGATTTCGCGGACATCCCCCACTTCGAGGATGGTCGTTTCGAGCCCGTCCTCCTGGCGTTTCACAACCCGAGGCGCTCGCTGCGTCAGATCCGTTGTCTCGATTTCCATGAAATTCACGCTATTCATCGCCGAACCCGATTCATTGGACAAGACCAATTCTTAGCGAGGCTTCATCCGACTGACGAGGCCATCCACCGTTCCCGCACAACGGGCTTTGACTGCGATTGGCGGGCTAAGCATGGACATACGCCGAATGCAGCCCAGCCATCGCTTGACATCACTGCCGGTTCTCTTATCAAAAGAAAATGCTTAGACTGAGCCCACTCTGGCAGCCCACTCTGGCAGCCCACTCTGGCAGCCCACTCTGGCAGCCCACTGGTTGGGAATCTTCTTGGCCATCGTTGTCAAGATCACTTCCATCGCAAGCGAGATCCCTGTGTTCATCTTCGCTGGCCAATCCATCGCGATCAACAGTGGGACGGACAGCGGCCGACTGCCCGCCCAAATGCTGGCGCCGCAAACGAACGTCCTGTTCTTCAATGCCCGCGCCCATTACGCCCCCACTTCGGAGGTCCGCTGGGTCATTTATCAGCCGCCCACAGGACCAGGTTGGAGCTCAGACTGCGGTTGCCAAAATCCACAAGGAAGCTTCGGCCCGGAAATCACCGCGGCAAACCTGATCTCTGTTGATCTGTATGGTGGAACGCCTATTGCAGTCTACAAGTACGCCGTGGGAGCCACTTCCCTGCACACGGATTGGAGTCCGACTGTGCGGGCGTCTTTGTATGACGACATGCGCGCGCGTTTCGCGGAAGCGCTGCTCGCTCTCCCGAGGGAAACTGGCTTCGCGGGCAGAGCCGCGGGCGTCTTTTGGACGCAAGGGGAAAGCGATGCCCTCGATGGGCCTGGAGTGCATTTTCCGATCTCGCCGCCCTCTGGAGATATTCGCCGACGGCGAAAGCGTTCGCTTGCGGATTGTAGGCTTGCCGTTTTCGCGCTGGGCGATCGAATCCGCCGACAGCGTTTCGGGCGCAGAGTGGCATCGGATCGCCGATGGACAGTCCGACATTCTTGGATTTTCGGAATCCGGCCTGCTGCCGCCAGGGGCAGACATGCGGTTCTACCGGTTCGCGATTCCCTGAAGCGTCAGGCGAGCCAGGACCGCTCCCGGTTCTTCAGGGTTCGAAGAACCGTTCCCGTCGTGGCGACGTTCTCGGCAACCTGGAAATCAAACATGCCCACTGCGGCGAAATCTGCCCCGTGCTGAAACGCATGACGGAAGCCCGCCCGAGGATGGATCGCCCCTGCCGCCAGCACCTTGTAGGCGATCCAAGGACGCTTGACCTGCGCCATGTAGGCGATCGTATCCGCCGGGTCCGAGCACCAGTAGTTGTCCGCCCCGTAATTATCGATCACTTCCTTGGTCTGATCCGGTCGCCGCGCCGACCAGTAATCGGTGCCGTGGAGGGTCTTCATGTAGAAGTCCGGGTTGAACCCGGCTTCCTCGACCGCCCGGATGGTCCGAACCTCATGGCCAGCCACGCCGGCGATCATGCCATGGTCCCGGATCATCGGCAGCAGGTCGCCAATCAAATGCGTCTTGTTGGTCCGGGTCCACGAGTCCCCCGTGTTGCCCACCAGGAAGGCGCCGACCGCGCCCGCGTCACGCGCCTGCGCGACGGATTTCCGCATGTCTTTCTCGTCCGGGCTGATTTGAGCCAGGAACTGGATGCGCCCGCCCTGGGCCCGGTATTTCTCGTAAAGCGACACCGCCCGCTGGTCGCCCGTGAACACGATCATGGTATTGATTCCATGCTGTTCGCACACGGACCACGTCTCCCAGATCTTGTCGTCGGTAAAATACTGTCGAAGCCAGCGCGACACGTAGATCAGGTCCCGGCTGTGCGCGTAGCCGCTGACCAGGTTGCCCCCGCAGATCAGGCGCCCGATCTGGACCTTGCCGATCCGACCTTGGGGAACCGTCTCCTTGGGCCCGCCCTCCAGGGCTGGCGCCGAGGATGGCCGGCTCTCCTGGGCCATCAGGGCTCGCTCCTCGAAGCTCATCACCCATGGCGCCGTCAGCGCCGCCGCCGCCGAGGTCTTCAGAAAATGCCGTCGATTGGGAGTGGATTTCATTGGGCAATCAGATTTCGCGTTCAGATATACTTGAGAGAGAGTCTACTGGGGATTCGCAGAAAAACAACCTCGGATTTGGAATGCGCCCCTCTCCCTCCGCCGCTCTTTATACTTCCGCCAGGTACTCTTTCGGGAACCGCCAGGGATCGCGATACTCGGGAATCGCCAAACGCGCCGCCTCGGGATCGTCGACGATCCATTCCCGGGCCGGATCGAACCGGATCGACCGGCAGAGCTTGAGCGAGAGCAGGCTCAGCAGGATGGGGACATCGACGTGGACATGGTAAAAAACGCTGCAGGAAGGCTGCCGGCGGGACTGGATCGAATCGAGCCACTCCCGCTCGTGGCCAGGGGACGGCGGGATCGACGGAGCGGGCGCCTGCCGGCCCGACATCCGCTTCCCTTCCGGAATCAGCCGCATCATAGAGTAGTTGGCATAGAGCGTGCCGTCGCTGCCGTGGAAATAGATCCCCAGCCGCCGCGCGGGCTCGACCTCGCCACGCATGACGAAATCGTAGCTGTTCGTGAGCGACGACATCCAGGTCAGGGTCAGGCCCGGGTACTGCCATAGAACTTCGTGATGGTCATAGGCATCCCCGTCGTCGTCGACCACGAACCTGCCCCCGGCGGAGCTGGTGACCAGCGGATAGCCCAGCTCGAGCGCCCAGATCGGCAGATCGATGATGTGCGGCGCCATGCCGGGCGTCCAGCCGCCGCTGTAATCCATCCATGAGCTGTGGGAATAGGCGTCGCTGGCGAGGATCGGGTTGAAGGGGCGCCGCGGCGCCGGCCCGCACCACATGTCCCAATCCATTCCCTCGGGCACGCTCGAGCTGGCGGCGCGCCCCACTCCCTGAGGGCCCTGGTTCATGACGTTAAACGTCCGCGCCACGCCGATCTTGCCCAGGTTGCCCGACCGGATCAACTCGACCACCCGCCGATAGTTCTCGCCGGCATGAATCTGGGTGCCGATCTGGGAGATCCGGCCATGCCGCCGCACGGCGTTGCGGACCGCCAGAGACTCCCCCAGGTGGAGAGTCATGGGCTTCTGCAGATAGATATCCTTGCCGGCTTGGCAGGCGCCAATCGCATGCAAGGCGTGCCAGTGCGGCGGCGAGGCGATGATGACCGCGTCCAGATCCGGCTGTGCCAGCATCTCCCGGTAATCGGCGTATGGCTGGCATGTGTCCTTGAATTGCGCCACGACCGCCTCCCTCCGGCTGGCCCAGACGTCGCACGCTCCTCGAACCACCACATCCGGATGCTTGGCGCATTCGTTCAGGTTGGACCGCCCCATGCCGCCGCAGCCGATCAGCCCCAAATGGATGCGGCTGTTCGGGCCCGGCCGGCGCCCGGCGGCCGGGGTCTCGCCCCCCCATGCCAAGGGGGGGGCGGCAAATCCGATGGCGCTGACGGTCGCTGCCCGAGCGATGAACGCCCGGCGATTGAGTGGGGTCGAGTTCGACATGGCTGGGCCTTCCGCTCGAGGATTTCCGGACGATTACCGGGCAGGCGGGAAAAACGGGAACAGCCTGCGCACTTCGTCCTCGGAAGGCCGCCGTCCATACTCGCAGATCTCGAATGCCTCGGCGTATTTGACCTTCGCACCGAGATCGCTTCCGTACCACTTGACGAGCGCGTCTCGGAATCGATTGGCCTCGCCGCCTTGCCGGCCCTCCCAGCGCTTTCTGAGCCAGGCCTTGCGGGCGGCGACATCGCCGGCCGCCGGCACCCCCTTCACATAGGTCTCGCTCCCGTTGGCGCCCCCCTCGTACACCTGCGAGGCCAGCTCATGCACCGCCTCGAGCTTCTGGTCGAACACTTCGTCCACCGCAACCGCAATGTCCGCCCGAAATGGGTTCGGCTTCTGAAAGCCGTCGCTCGAATACAGGAAGACCGGATTCGCCGCCAGCGCCGGGACGTCCGGGCAGAAAAAGGGCACCGTCACCATGAACGCCGCGTCCTGCACCAGCACGCCGACGTATCGATGGTCCGGATGATAATCCCAGGGCCGGTGGGAGATGACGATGTCCGCCCGCCACTCGCGGATGAGCCGGACAATCTTGCGGCGGTTTTCGAGCGTCGGCTCCAGCTCGCCATCGTGGATGTCGAGCACCTCGCTCGAGACCCCGAGCATCCGGGCCGCCGCCAGCGATTCCGCCCGCCGCCGCTGGGCCAAGGCGCCCCCCGCCGATTGCCAGTGCCCAATATCCCCGTTGGTCACCGACACCAGCTTCACCGCATGCCCGCGCCGCGCCCACAGGGCCCCCGTGCCGCCCGCCTTGAACTCGGCGTCGTCCGGATGAGCGCCGAACACGATGACGCGCAGGCCGCCGGCGGCGGGCCGCTCCGCGGCCACCGCGTGATTCTGAGCCAATGCCAGCGCTGCACCCAGCGCTCCCAATAGGGCCAATGTGGTGTTCATGGTTGTTCTGCCAGTTCTTTGATCCTTTTCCGTTGCCGGATCAAGCCCGGAATCAGTTTGGAACTTGCTTTCAGCTCCGTTTCGCCGGAGATTCGCCCCCAACGAATCGTCAACGACGGTTCAGGAACCGACCATGCCTGTTCCTCCACCAAACAGCGCCAGCCGCCCCTTGAATGGAGTGGGCGGACGGATTCTCGATCGCGCCGAATCCGCATCGAGCACCGAGGCGCGGCTCGCCACCCGACCGGAGGAGATCCGAGCCGCCCAGCGCCTCCGGTTCGAGGTGTTCAACCTCGAGCTGAAGGAAGGGCTGGCCGAGTCTTTCGCGACAGGCCTGGACGCCGATCCGTTCGACTCGGTGTGCGACCATCTGATCGTCGAGGAGCCTCGAACCGGCCTGGTCGTGGGCACCTACCGGCTCCAGACCGGCCGCCAGGCCGCTCAAAACCTCGGCTATTATAGCGCCCAGGAGTTCGACCTTGCCCCCCTCGAAACGCATCGCGGCCAAATCCTCGAGCTCGGCCGCGCCTGCGTCGCTCAATCGCATCGGAACCTGGTCGTTCTGGGACGGTTGTGGAAAGGAATCGCCGCCTACGCGAGGGAGCAGCGCTGCCGCTACCTGATCGGATGCAGCTCGCTGACAGGCCAGGACCCGGCCGCGGGCGCTGCCGCCTACGCCCATCTCCAGCGCCGCTTCCTCATCGAGCCGCAGCTGCGCGTCCAGCCTCGGCCGGCTTGCGCATGCCCGATGGATCTCCTCGCCGATCCGCCGCCTCCGATCCCTCGGCTGCTCATGGCCTACCTCTCCGTCGGCGCGCGCATCTGCGGCCCACCGGCCATCGACCGCGAATTCAAAACCATCGATTTCCTCACCATGCTCGATATCGAGCGGCTGCCTCCCGACCTCTTCGACCGCTACCTCCGGCCATGAAGACAGCCGTGCACTGGTTCCGACGCGACCTGCGCATCGCCGACAACACGGGCCTCATCGAGGCGATCCGCCAGGCACAGCATGTATGGCCGCTGTTCATCCTTGACGATGCCATCCTCGGCGGCGCCGACATGGGGGCGGCACGGGTCGCATTCCTTCTCGAATCCATTCGATCGCTGGAGCGCGACCTGGCCGGCCTGGGCCGCCCTCTGACCATCCGCCGCGGGCTTCCCGAGCCCGAGCTGGTCCGATTCTGCCGTGAAGTGGGCGCCGAAGCGGTCTTCTGCAACCGGGATTACGAGCCGTATTGCTCCCAGCGCGACACCCGCATCTTCAACGCGCTGAACGGGCTCGGAATCGGCTTCGAGATTTTCAAGGACTCCGTGCTGTGCGAGGACCAGGATCTTCTGACGCAATCGGGGCGGCCTTTCGCCGTCTTCACCCCGTACTCGAAGGCATGGAAGGGCCGGCCCGTCCCGCCGCCCCGCCCGCGCCCTGCCCGCTGCCATCCCCCCGCCCGATCCCCCGCCAGCGTTGCCCTGCCCGACTCCCCTGCCGCATGGGGCTTCCCCCTGCGCCAAACGATCTGTGCCGGCGGCGAGCCCGCCGCTCGAAAATGCCTGAGCCGATTCCTGCGGCAATCCGTCCGCCGCTACGGTGAGCAGCGCGATTACCCCGCCCTGGACGGCACCTCCCTGCTCTCGCCCCACCTCCACTTCGGCACGATCAATGTCCGCACCATCCTCAAGTCGCTCCGCGACTCTCTGGCCGATGCCAGCGCCGCCGAACACCGAAATGCGGACGTCTTCGTCAGCCAGCTGATCTGGCGCGAGTTTTATCTCCAGATCCTCTGGCATTTCCCGCGCGTGGCCACCGCCTGCTTCCGAACCGAGTACGACCGTCTGGAATGGAAGGGATCGGCATCCCATTTCCAGGCCTGGTGCGCCGGACAAACGGGCTACCCGATCGTCGACGCCGCCATGCGATGCCTCAACGCAACCGGATGGATGCACAACCGCGCGCGCATGATTGTAGCGATGTTCCTCGCCAAGGACCTGCTGCTCTCCTGGCAGCAGGGGGAGCAGTATTTCATGCGCCAACTGGTAGACGGCGATCTCGCCGCCAACAACGGCGGCTGGCAATGGTGCGCCGGCACCGGCACCGATGCGGCACCCTACTTCCGCATCTTCAATCCGGTCTCGCAAGGGGAGCGGTTCGATCCCGAAGGCGCATTCGTCCGCTCCTGGGTCCCCGAGCTCGCCGGCCTCGAATCTCGATATATCCATCGTCCCTGGGAAGCGCCCTCGGGAAGCGCCGAACTCAAGCGCTACCCCCCCCGGATCGTCCGCCACGAGGAACAGCGGCCCCGATGCCTCGCCATGTTCCAGGCCGTCAAGAAAATGCCTTCCCCCCAATCTTCTCGCCCTTGAGCTGTTCCGGATGCGCCGGCGCGAGGCGGCGCCAAGCTGCGGCGGAAACCATCCGCAGCTTTGGCTGCCCTGGCCGTCCTGGATCCCTCGGGCCTTACAGCGCCTTGATCCGGATGTTCCGGAATGCCACCGGATCGCTATGGCCCGCGAAACCAAAAAAGCCTGATGCCCGATCCTTGCCGGGATGCGCCCGGTTGCCCATGAACTGGGTCACCTGGCTTAAGTCGGCGTCGAGAATGGTGGTCCCATTCAGCTCGACCTTGATCGTCGATCCTTGCACCGTGACCTGCTGGTAGTTCCATTGGCCGGTCGGACGCAGGAAGCCGCGGCGCGCCGGGACCATCCCGTAAGCCGAGCCGTGAGACTGGCGCGGATCCAGGTCCGCATATTTGGCGGCTTCATTGTCCAGGACCTGGAGCTCGCACATGCCCGAGTAGGCAGTATCGCCCCGGCCAGGATACCGGATCGCGAGCCCGTTGTTGCCTCCCGGCGGAAGCTGGAACTCGAGGCGCGCAATGAAATCCCCAAATTCCTGATGGTAATAAATAACGCCGCCTTTGTTGGGCCGGCAGACGATGGCGCCGTCACGGACCTCGTAATTCTCGATCGGCCCCTGCCAGCCTGTCAGATCGCGCCCGTTGAACACAGGAACAAAGCCCGGCTCCGCCAGAAGCAGGCTCGCCTCTTCGGGGGCAATCTCGCGCGCGAAGATGTTCCGCCATCGGATCTCGCCGCCGTGCGTCTGCAACTGGATGGGACCCCGCGCCCAGAGCGGCGCCGTGCGGTCCCAGAAGTTCTCCATGACCGCGTGATCGACCACCAGCTTGCCGTTCAAATACACGGTCGTTCGATCCCCCACCTGCAGGATCCGAAACCGGTTCCACTCGCCGAACGGACGGTCGGCCAGGACCCGCGGGTTCTTGCCCGGCGCGCCCGGGCTGTTGTTCCATAACCCGCCCGATCCCAGATCCGCCCCCAGCGACCACTTGCCGCCCTCGCGGGTGAAATCCCAGATCTGCACCTGGGGATTGTATCGAAGATAGATGCCGCTGTCCGCCTGCGGCACGGTCCGGTAATCGATCCAGAGCTCGAGGTCGCCGAACTCGCGGTCGGTTGTCGCATACACGCCGTTGCCATCGTTGACCAGCTCGCCGTTCTCGACCCGCCAATGCTTCCGGAAATCCTCGAGATCGGCCGCGCGCTTGCGGGCGCGCTCCTCGGCATTCATCGCCTGCAGCTTGCGGGGATCGAAATGCCCCAGCCCATGCCACCCCTCCAGATCCCGCCCGTTGAACAACGCCACAAATCCGGGCGGCGGTTCCGCTTCCGCCCCGCCAACTGCTGCGGGTGAAAGCCCGAGAAAAGCACTGCCGGCAATCCATGCCGAGAGTGCCGCAAGCGGCGCGCCGGCCGACAACCAATGACTCTGAATCGTTTTCACGCCCCATTCATATTCGCTTTCATGCCCCGGGTCAACCATGCGCGCGGCATCCAAGCTTGCATGCCATCGGCGACTATGGGATCCTCGGGCCAGCTATCAACCATTGCGCTGCTATGGAAAACCGCGAAGCTACTCCAATGTACCGCCTGTGGAATCGATCCGGGAAAGCCTCGGATCCAGTCGAGCTGCCGGGCCTTATCCAATGGATCAAATCCGGCCAAGCCAACGCAGATTCGTGGATCTACCTCGAACACGAGACCGCTTGGCGCAAGGCGGGATCGCTGGCCGAATGCCAGATGTTCCTCAAGCCGCGCGCCGGCGCTGCGGCGGCGCCTGCCGCAGGGCCGGCCCTGCCCGCCAGCGATCTCAAGCCGGGCTGGCTGCGCCGGATCAAGATCCTGGCGGACATGAGCGACGATCAGCTCGAGGTGTTCGTCAGCAGCATGGAGGTCCTCCGTCCCCGCCAGTTCAGCCAGGTGGTCAACAAGGACGAGCATGGCGACGCGATGTATCTCATCCTCGAAGGCGAGCTGCGCGTTCGCATCATGATCGACCGCAAGGAATCGACGCTCGCCACCCTGAGCGCCGGGGATTTCTTTGGCGAGATCTCCCTGCTCGACCACGGGCCGCGATCGGCCGACGTCGTCGCCAACAAGGATAGCGTTCTGGTCCGGATCTCGACGGCCGCCTTCGAACGCCTCATGCGGGAGTCGCCTCAGGTCGCCCTCCCCTTCCTCTACGCTCTCAGCAAGTCCGTGGTCGGCCGCGTCCGCAACGTCAACAAACGATACGAGGACTCGATCCACTTCTCCCGCACTGCCAGCACGGTTCATTGATCATCCATTCAACGCGAGGCGCGCCCCGGATCGGCTGCCCGAACGCGAAGCAGCCTTGCCGGACGCGGCTCGCGATCCGTCGCGAACGGCCGATCGGCCATTGAACTCCATGAATGCGCACCCGCTTCTCGCTCGGATCACCATCGCCGCCGCCATGGCCGGATGGCTCTCTGAGGATCCATCCATCCAGGCGGCCGCCACGCCGCTATGGACGCCCTATGAAACCGTCTTGACCGCCACCAGCCAGCCGGCCAATCCCTACGTCTCCCTCTCCGCCGAGGCCGTGCTCGACCCTCCCGGCGGCGGCCCCCGCCGCCGTTTGCCCCTGTTCTGGGATGGCGGCCGGACTTGGAAGTTGCGGTTCAGCCCGGACAAGCCGGGGGTTTGGCGATGGACCGTCCAGAGCAAGGATCCGGGGCTGGACGGGCAGACAGGCGGATTCGAAGCGGCCGGCTCCGGCCATCCGGGCCGCCTCGAGCCGATGGCCCGATTTCCGCATCATTTCTCCCGGCAGGATGGCGCTCCATTCTGGTTCCTTGGCGACACCGCGTGGGCGCTGTTCACTGACAGCCAGAGCGAACACCATGATCGCGCGGCGGCATTTCGCTATCTCGAGGCCCGCGCCCGCCAGGGCTTCAACGTCGTCCATTCGATGCTCCTCAGCGAAGCCGGATGGGGCAATGCCGGCGGGCCGCCCTTCCTCGACCTCGGAGCGGAGCAGATCAATCCCGCCTACTGGCAGGAGGTGGATCTCCGGATCGCCGAGGCCAACCGCCAGGGAATCGTCTGCGGTCTCGCGCTGGCCTGGGGCGACAAGCGCAAGGTCGAGCCCTTCGCCTGGCGGCGGTTCCCCTCCGTCGAGGCGCGGCATCGCTATGCACGGTATATTGCCGCCCGCTACAGCGCGCTGGACGTCTATTTCATCGTCTCCGGCGAGTGGCATGCCGAAATCCGCACGCGGCCCTCGACCGAGGACGCCCTCCGCCAGGAGTTCGTCGCGCTCGGCAACACGATCCGAGCCGCCGATCCGCACGGCCGAATGGCGGCCATTCATCCCATGACCAGCCACGGCAGCGTCCGCGAGTTCAATCCTGCCCCCTGGATGGCGTTCGGTGATTACCAGCAGAACTACCGCGACCTCCATGCCCGCGCGCTTCTCTCGCGATCCTATCGGAAGCCCGTGGTCAATTCCGAATACGGATACTTCCTTCGCGATCAGGACGGCGATGGCGTGCCGGATAAGGACAACAGCACCAGCATCGAATCCATGCGCCATGCCACCTGGGACATCGTCATGGCTGGCGGCTACCCCATCACCGGCTTCGGCACCACTTACTTCGGCGGCAATCGCGATCCCGGCCCCTTCGATCTCGAAGCGGAGAAGAACCGCCCGTGGGAGCTCCAGATCGGCCTCGTCAAGCGACTCTTCACCACATTCGATTGGTGGAAGCTCGAGCCCCAGGACGATGCGCTGAGCTGCGCCGCTCCTCGAGGGACCGAGGGCAAGGAATTCGGCCGGATAACCCCGCCTCGAGTCGCCTACTGGTGCTTGGCCGAGCTGGGCCGGCAATATGTCATCTACGTCCGGGGCCTGGCCCAAGCTGTCGAGCTGGAAATTCCTGCGGCAGCCCGCTTGAGCTCGTGCCGGCTTTTCAATCCTCGGACGGGCGAGCTCAAGAGCCTCCCGCTTCCCGCTGACGCGAACCGTTACCAGTTTGTCCCCCCGGACGACCAGGACTGGCTGGTTGCCATCCGGTAATCGGCCCGGCTCCCGATGGCCGCCCCCAGTTCCCGGTCGCCTGCAAGACCCGCTACTCGGTGAGCACCCGATAGAATCGCGCGCCGCCGCCCACCGCGTCGGTGATCGTGACATCGCCGCCCGTGCCCGCTTCCGTTCGAAGCTCGATCCAATCGCCAGCGCTCAGAGAATCGCGGTGTTCGACCCGGTAGCTCCGGCCGGTCACGGTGGCAAAGCTGAACTGGAACTGGCCGCCGCTGATCCGAGCGCCGGTGAGGCGCACCGACTGTGCGGGCGGCAGCAGGGAGCGGTTCATGGCCCAACTGGCTGCCGCGTCGAATAGCTTCACGCCGTCCTCGGTCAACGATGCAAACGTATTATCCCCTAGGAAAATGTGAACGCGCCGCGCGGGGGCGACGAACCCGCCGATCATGGCGGCGCCGGTTTCATAGCCATAAAGCATGGCGCGGGTGGGATCATCCACCATTGTTCCGATGACGATCGCCGAACTGGCCGGCACGCCGAAGGTGCAGTTCGTCGGCGTAGTGACCAAAGCCACTGGTCCAAGGCTCAAGCCCGCCGCCATCGCATGGTTGGCGTCGGTCAGGTTCATCGTGGTCTGATCGGCAAGGTCGCCCCGGTCAATCGGTCCGGACCCGGAATCAGTGTTATTACCGGTCATCATGTAATCGTCCTGAATGGCTTGTTCCCAATTGAGCACCGGCACGGCCACATCGCGGAACTTGGCGGCCACGTTGGCCGACCCCACGGTCGAGGAAGTGATGACCAATGCCTTCAGGATGGCATCCTCGGTGGCACTGGCCGTGTCGTCCACCAACACCATTTCGAATCCGAATCCCGTCAGCCGGTCGCGCACCCCGGCGTCTCCGGGTCCGACCGAGGCGGGATCGCCCACCACCATCAGGATCTGCGGGGGCAACTCGCCGACCTGGACCCGGACCGCGCTCGAATTGGCGATCATCCCGACTTCGTCCGTGGCGCGTGCGGTCAGCGTGTAGCGTCCCGGTGCCAATGTCTGGGTAGGACTGACGTACGGAGCGGAAGTGTCTTCGCCCACCTTCAAGCCATCGACAAAGAACTCGACTCGGACCTCCGCGCTGTCGGGATCGGCCACTTGAGCTTGCATCGCGAAGGAGGCGCCGTTGGTGAACACAGCGCCGCTGGCGGGAGCCGTGATGACGATCGACGGCGCATACGGATCCCCCACCCGGCGGCTCTCGTCGGGGCCGACTCCCGTTGGCGTGTAGGCGGAGTTCGTCGTGATCACGAACTTGTCGATGTAGGCCCCATCTTCACGCATCCAGACATCAAGCGTGTAATCTCCGGGGGCGGGCACGTCGAAATAATTGAACCCGATGTTGTTGTAGACCGAGCGCGACCAGACAAAGACAGTATTGTTGATGCCGGCCATCGCGCCGACGTGCGCGCCGTCGAGACCGAAATGAAGGGAATCGCTGCCGCCTCCGCCGGGCCCGGCGCTGCCCCGGATCCAGATATAATGCCGCCCTCCGTTGGCGAGCCGCACCCTGTATTCCATATGGGGCGATTGGGCCAACTGGGTTTCGCTGGGGCTGGTGCCCCCATTGTCCGGCAAGGATTGCATCGCCCCGATTCCGGAGTAATCGGCGCGGTCGGTCACGAGCGTCCACCACTCCGGCGAGCTGCCGGCGCCCTGGCGGTTGGCCATGTAGTTCTCCGCCTCGACCACGAGGAATCCGTTAAGATCTTCCTGGAACGGCGAGGCGTTGAATCGCACCGACTGGCCGGCGGGCATCACGTTCCCCACCGGATCGCGCAGATTGCTCACCGTCAGCAGGTAATAGGTGCCAGCCGACACTCCGGCGACCTCCAGAATTATGCTCGCGTCGCTGGCTCCCGGAACCACGCTCGTGACCGTCGCGCCCTTGTTGATTGTGTAGTTGGCGCGGTTGGTCAGGGATTCTCTCGTCACGGATTCGGATAGGAGCACCGTGAGAGATACCGCCTGGGAAATCGAATCCACTGTGGGCCGGACGGACCCCACCGCCGGAGGCGTGTCATCCGCCGTGATGGTAAACGACCAGGCTTGGGTCTGCGATTGGGATTCGCTGTCGGCGAACCGCAGGACCGCGGCGTGTGTCGAGCCGAGCGCGAACGGGGCAGGCGGCGTGTGCTTCAGATTCCAGCCCGCAGGCGTCCCTGTGAGTGTTGACACGGCCAGCACGCTGACGCCATCCAGTTCGAGCTGCAGGGTGTTGGTGTTCACGCTCGTCGACCGGTTCACCAGCACCATCTCGAGAGGGGCGTGGGCTGGAACGTTCTCGGCGCCAGGCGCCGGCGACACCGATTCCACATAGGGCCGCAGCACCGTGGACGGCTCGCCCGTCTGCACCAGCATCAGGTAGTTCAAGCTCAGATCATTGTTGGCGCCCAGGGCCCGCAGCCGCAGCGTCTGAACCCCTGAAAGCCCCAGGATGACCGGCTGCCCCGCGTTGTCCGCCAGGGGCGCGTACTGGTAGCCGATTGCGCGCGGCGCCGCAAAGGAGCCCAAGATCATGCTGGCCTGGCCGGCTTGCGATCGATCGCTGATCACCTGTTCGAGCCGGACTTCCTGGTTGGTACGGCTGTTGAAGCGCAGGTAAACAAAATAGTTGCCCGCCGGGAAGGTCCGCGTGTAGTTCAGCCATTCGCCGGGTTGCAGGAGATGGACCTGATAATCCGACACCATATAGTCGATGTATTTCTGCCGCAAAACATCGGTGGCTTCCTGAGTGCCCACCGGATCGCAGAACCGGTACTTGTTGTTGCTGACATCGCCCGTGCTCGCGGCGGTGTCGAAATAGTCCGCCTCGCGCATTCCCACGCGGTCAGTGTAGCTGGTCGGACTCCAGGCCCCCGCGAAGGATGGCGTGGGATTGTCGATAAATCCGCCGCCCGCCGCCGGCGCCGGCAACGGATTGCCGTCGAGGCCGCACGATGACTCCGAGAAATTGTAGTCCTCGGCCTCCACCATGAGCGCCGCGGGCTGATCGACGGTGTCGAATTGCCAGTCGTTGGTCGAAGCGCGCCCCGCATTGTCCATGGCCACGATCCGCCCCGCATAGAACACGTTGGGCGCGAGCGTCCCGTTGTAGACGGCCTGGCGGCTGGTCGGCGTTCCTGACACCGCCAGCGCCGAGGTGACATCCGTCCCGTTCAGGAACAGGCGGATATCTTGCGCCGCAATTTGGTTCGGGCTCACGGTCGTCACAGTGAACGTGATCGGCGTTGCAGAACTCTGGAACATCGCCTTGGAGGCGGGCATGAGGTTGGTCACCTGAGGCGGCTGCTGCTCGGGCGCCAATGTCACCACCACGCCGTAGACATTCCGGCTGGGATTGTCCGCCTGATACAGGGTGAACGTGCCGGCAGGCGCCCGTTTGACATAGACCGATGCGTAGTCCGCGATCGAGTCGCCCGGCCCAAATCCGTTGCCATCCCCGTCAATGGCCACTTCGTCCGGCACGGTCGGATTCTGGCTCCGGTTCAGTCCATTCAACACCGGATTGAATCCGGCGGTCGCCATCCATGTCATGTTGGTCCAGTCGCTGAATGGCAGGCCGCCTGCCGGGGGATCGTCCTCCGCGCCGTCGCCCAACCGGTTATCGATCAGCAAATACACCAGCACATCCTGCGCCACCGAGATGTCCAGGCGCAAATTGGCGTTGTCCCGATTGTCATTGCCGATCATGACGTATTCGCCTCCCACGAGATACCCCGGCAACGGCAGCGTCATCGAAGCGCCGTTCCATTGGTGCGCGCGGTCCACGTAACAGGGCGCATCCTCGCCAAACAGCGGCACGGTGATGGGCGTCGGGAACTCGGTTGACACTCCATTGCTGAAAGTGACCCCCGTCCATTTCGCCGGGATGGTGTCGGTCGCCTCGTTATCGCCGCCCGTCTCGACCACGTTGGTGATCAGCGGGAACGCCGACAGCGGGCCGCTGCTCGAAAGAACGCAAATCGCGATGACACCAACAGCGCGCCGCAATCGCGGACTCTCCCCCAGACCAGTCGTTGAGTTCATAGGTGGTTCGAATTAAGGCTCGCTCTATTCCTCGATCCGGAAAATATTGGAGTCAAGCTCAAAGAATAAGGGAATGCAGAGCTGCGATCTCTCTGGCCAGCGACCGGCGAATTCCCGCCGCCGCTGCTTCGGTCTAAACTTGCAAGGCAGCCGGCGCTCCGGACACTTCCTCGAGCTTGTTCAGGAGCTGCTGCGAGAACTCAAGAAACCAAGGCTGGCGGCGGCTCTGCTCCGGCGATCCCGTGGGCCGATCGACACGCAGGATCTCGATCAGCCGGCCCGGATTGGATGCCATCAGGAAGACGCGATCGCCAAGGTAGACCGCCTCCTCAACCGAGTGCGTCACCAGAAACACCGTCGCCTGCTGCTCGCTCCAGAGCTGGACGAGCAGCTCCTGCATCCGCAGGCGAATCCCCGGATCCAGCGCGCCGAATGGCTCGTCCATCAGCAACACGCGCGGATGCAGCACCAGCGTGGCCGCAATCGCCACCCGCTGCTGCATCCCCCCGGAAAGCTCCCCGGGATACTTCTTTTCCGATCCCTCCAGCCCGACCTTTCTCACCCAGGCTTCCGCCTGATCGTGGCGTTCGGATTTGGCCATCCCGCGCAGCTTGAGCCCGAAGGAGATGTTCTCAATGACATTGAGGTGGGGCAGCAGGGAGTATTTCTGGTCCACCAGGCCTCGGTCCGGGCCGGGTTCCTCGATCGGTTTGCCAAGCACAAATGCCTCGCCTGTAGTCGGGGGGAAATGCGGCTTCAGACCGGCAATCGTTCGCAGCAGAGTGGATTTTCCGCAGCCGGAAGGGCCCACAATCGCGACGAGCTCGCCTTTGTCGGGCAAATCCTCGACCGTGAAAGTGACGCCCTGGATGGCCACCTTGGCATGGGGTGGATCGCCAAAGCTCTTGGTGACGTTGCGGAATGCGACGACCGGCGGGCGCTCGGCGGAGGGCGCGGTTTTTCCGGGGGCCGCCGCCTCGATGCCAGCCGAGGCATCGCCGGCATCGGAAGCCGGATCCTGCCTGTTGGAATTTGAATCTGCCATCCGTTGGGTGATGTTGCTTGTCACTTGCGAGCGCGGTAAGGGAACAGGAGATTGCCGCCCAGACGCCACAGCTGGTCGCACGCCACGGCGATCAGGACGATGACAATGATGATGGCGAAGATGGAGGGCGTCTGGCTGCGGCGCTCGGAGACGCCGATGAGCGCGCCCAGGCCATACTCCGGACGCACCACGATCTCGGCCATGATGATCCAGCCCCAGCCCACCCCATACACGCCGCGCAGGTGATCCCAGATGCCCGCCTTGGCCACCGGAAAGAGGACATGCCGGACCAGCTGCCATTGCGAGGCGCCTTTGGTCACTGCCACGTCCAGAAACGCCGCCGGCACAGCCGCGATCTCGCGGATCACCAGCGGCAGCAACGCCACAAAACAGCCGATGAACAGGAAGCCGATCTTCTGGGTTTCCCCGGTGCCGAACCACGTCATGCTCAGCGGAATGAAAACGACGATCGGCACGTAGGCGCCCGCCAGGGCCAGCGGGCGGAAAAAGGCCGACACGCCGGGAAAGGTGGCCATGTAGACGCCCAGTGGCACGGCGACCATCGCCGCCAGAGTGAATCCCGCCGTCACGCGCGCCCAGGACATGAGCGCGCTTCGGACCAATCCTTGCTCGACGTGCAGCGGCTTGAACGACTGAAGCACTTCGATGGGGCTCGGCAGGATCAGCGGCTGGACCATCCGCTCGCCCAGCTCGCCGCGGGTTAGGAGCCACCAGCCCAGCAACGCCAGCCCCAGGAACGCCGCCGTCAGCCCCAGCGTGCGCAGATAGGGCAGATCGCTCCGCACGCGAAGCCGCGCAAACCACACCACCGCCGTCAGCATCCCCACAAACGCCAATGCAAATATCAGAAACCCAATCATAATGGACACCACCGAATCGACAGAGCGCAGATCCTCAGGGCATGAGGAGATTTCCTCCCTGCGAGGCGCGAGCCCAGCCTCTGCCATTCCCGGGAGCAACGCTGCCGGACAGCCCCGCGAATCGTTGACCTCCTCGCCTCGCTCACGGATCAAGCCGCCTAGGATCCGGACTCGAGCGGGAACACCTTCACCTCGACGCGCCGGTTGCGCTTGTTGTGTTCGGGATTGCTCGGATCGGTGCTGTTGGCCATGGGGTTGTCCCAACCGTTGCCGACCACCTTGAACTTGTTCGGATCGAACTTGTATTTCTCCATGATCGCACGGCGGACCGCATCGGCGCGGTCATAAGAGAGCTGGCGAACGAGGTCGGCCGGGACGATGCCTTTCCGGCTGGCATCGGTGTTGCCCTCGATGATGATGTAGGCATTGCCGAAGCGGCCCGCCAGCTTGCCGATCTCCTCGAGCGTCGCCGGAATCGTGTTGTCATACTCGGGATTGAGGGCCGACTTGTTCGGCTCGAACGAGATCATGACCGCCTTGGTCAGCACCTGCCCGGGGCCGGCCTCGGCGCTCAGGTTCACCAGGGCGTCCGGCTTGAACGTAGGCTGCGAGAGATCCTTGACGTCGCGGTATTCCTGGGCCAGGGCGGCGAGGATGTTGGCCGCTTTGACCTTCGCCGCAGGCACCGTGCTCGAAATGGTGCCCAGCGATTGGTAGATCGTCGACGCGCTGTTCCATACCACCTCGAAATTGGCGGGGTTGAACGGATCGAGGAAAAACTTCGCGTTTTCGCGGTAGTTGGTGAGGTGCGCATCCCCTTCCGTGATGCCTCCGTCCTTGCCGACCATGGCCTCGCAATCCTCCGCCGGGATCTTGAACGCGGTGGACAGGGCTCGAGCCGCGTTCTTGGGATCCTTGCGGACCATGTCCATGCCTTCGAAGATGCCGCGCACCAGGCCGGTCACGATCTCCGGATGATCGCGGAAGAAATCGTTCCGGACCGCCCAGACATCAGCGATCAGGTGGTTGGCCGTGCCGGTGGTGACCACCAGGCGCGAGCCCGGCATCTTCTCCGACACCATGTAGATGTCCGGGGCCCATCCGACAAAGGCATCGAAGCTGCTGTCGGTGACGAAGATCTTCGCCGCCGATGGCGCATCCGCCGCCCAGCGAAAATCGATGTCTCCGGGATCGATGCCCGCGTCCACGAGCAAGGACATGATCAGATAATGGCTCGGCGAGTTCTGGGCGAGCACGACCTTCTTCCTGGCGCCTCCAGCGGCCCGGAAATCGTTGATGCTCCGAATCTCGCCCCGCGAGACGATGCCGTCGCCGCCCGCCGACCAGTCGATCTGCTGGCACACCACCGGGACGGTGCGGCTGTCCTTCACCAGTTCCGGCGCGAAAAGGGCGATCATGTCGAGCGTGCCCCACAGGATATGGCTGCGCCCGCTGGCGAAGAGGTCTCGCGCCTTGACCGGATCGTCCACCACGCTCAGCCGAACATAGAACCCATACTTCCTGGCGAAGACGCTCTGGTCGCTGGGCTCCATTCCAGCGTTGGCCATGATGATGGGCGCCCAGCCCGGCCAGACGTTCATCGGGAACTCGACCACCAGCTTGCCGTCCTTCATGGTTTTGGCGTAATCGCTGACGCCGGTCACGGCCGGGATGCCGCTCCGCTCCACCAAAGACGCGACGTTCGTGCCGATCAACAACGGGATGTCGGCGGGCGTCTCACGCGCCGCCTGCACCGCCTTGCGCACCTCGTCCACGTTCACCGACCGCACCTCCGTCCGGCTCTTGGGCGCGATGCTGTCCCACCAGCGCCATGCGCCAAAACCGACGATGGCCAGCAGCAGAATGGTAACGATAACTTTGCCTCGTGCTGTCATTTCAATTGGATGGTTAAGGGTTCGCCGATTGCCTCGATTCCCGTCCCGGCTTCGGATCTTCGTCCTCCAACAGGATCTTCGTTTCCAGGATAAAATCCAGCTGCTTGTTCAGCTGCCTCTCGTCCGCCGCGCTGACCACGGTCGCACCCATCGCCTTGACCGGGCCGAACACCCCGGCGTCCACATCGAATGCGATGAAATGCACCGAGAACGGGAACTGCCTACGCTCCGCTTCCTTCTTCAAACGGGGCAGCACGGCGGCGGGTTGCGGCCCGGCCGTGTTGATGCCGTCCGTGATGACCAGCACGTGCTTGCGCGAAAGCGGGCTCCTGAAAACCGCCTGGGCGGCAGCAGCCAGCGCATTCCCCAAAGGCGTGTTGCCGTTCGGATTCCGAAAGCTCTGCGCAAACCTCTTGAAAGCAGCCGGATCGAAAGGGCTCATGGGAACCACCGCCTTCGCCCCCTCCCCCTGGAACGTGAATAAGGCGGCCTGGATGGCCCGCGCCGTGCCGTCCGATCGGTTCGTTGCGAATTCCTGCACCTGCCGGGCCAGCGCAAGCAGGGCGCGGTTCGCGATCTCGAACTTGGGTGACTGCCGGCCCTGGGCGTCTTTGACCGGATCACGCATGCTGCCGGACGTGTCGTAGACGATGGCCAGCGCAACGCCCTCGACGGTCTCGGCGGAGAAACAAGGCGCGATCCCTCCCAGGACAAGGCAGGCCGCCAGCACGGCTGCGGGATAAGTCCTTTTCATAGTCATTCGCTTGATCGACGGAATCCGGACGCCAGGATGCTGAACCGACCCTGGCCGTGGATTCATCGCATGCCCATTTATGCCCCCAGCTCGCGAAATTTGCATCTACAAAAAGCGGCGCTTTTTGTAGCCCCGAGTCCGTTGCGATGGCCCGGAACGGCCTACCGCAAAATCCGGGCGCCTCTCGATGCGCCCAGCTGCCGCCGGGCTCGCTCCACCACCCGATCCCATTGGAAAGCCGGGCCCGGATCCACCTTGTTGGTCTGAATGTGGAAATGCCCCAATAATCCCTGGTAGCGGCCCAAAGCCTCGTCATCCAGCTTCAGCCGAGCCAGATCCCCGGTGGCGTCCCGCGGATAATCACAGCGGATTTTCGGAAAGACCCGGCACAAGGCCGCGGTCAGCCGCACCAGCGACTCGTATTGCTCGGGCGTCAGGTCATATTGCACCAGCTCCTTGCCTTGGATCGCGCCCGAGACCGGCTGGGGCCGCGCGGGACGCCCCACAAAGCCCGGCGTCCGAATCCCCGCCTCGCCCAGCCGGGCGGGAAACGCCAGCCGCACCCCGCCGCCCGCCTCCGGCTGATACCAGTCCGCCAGCGGATTGCGGCCGCCAGCCGGGTAGGCCCCGATGTTGGCAATCTCGATCCCGACCGAGCGCGTGTTCGATGTCGTCGCGTGCCAGGCGCGCTCCTTGAGGTCCAGCGTCTGGTAGATCGTCCCATCCACGTCGAGCAGGAAATGCACGCTTAGGCCGCGCATGTCGTGCAGCACCTGGAAGCACCGGCGGCTCGTCCCGCACGCATCGTAGTGGATCACGAACTGATCCACCACCTCGCGCAGCGTCGCCAGATCCCATCCCCCGCCCCGCACCCGCTCGATCTGCTCGGGGGTCAGGGGATCTCGACGCATCCCGTATCGATTGGGCGAGGTCAGATACTTGACCTTGAGCCGCGATGCCTCCCAGTCGGCCTCATCGAGAGGGCTGAACCGCCGCTCGACCCGATAGGCGTCGTACCCTCCCGGATCCATCCAGAGAACCACCGGCGCGCCCGTGTGCACCAGCCTCCCCGCCACGACGATCTCGTCCCCCTGGCGCGGAACCCAGCCTCGAGACCGCGGCATGCTGCAACACCCGGCCAGACCGAGCATGAGCCCGCCCATCGCCGCAGCCGCCATCCATCGCTGGACCTGTCTAATCGATAACCTCATCGTCTCGAGCTGAACGCGCGCCAGGCCTGCGTTGTTCGTCGGCACCTGCATGGCGCAATAATGGTCATCACCTCGGGCGAGGTCGATCCCTAAATTGCCCGGCAGCGGCTCGCGGATGTCCAACACCGATAAGATCCTCCAGCCCGCCCGGTTCGTCCCCGCGCTGACCGCCGATCCGACGCAGTGGATGGGATCGATGACGGGACTGGCGTTCTGGACTATCCGGACCGTTCATCGGATGCAAGGAGAAACAAGATGCGCGGCAATCCGCGCCGCGCGGGGCCGCCCGGGCCTTGGTCGATGCGCCCTTTTTGACATTTCCGATCTCGGCCGCTAGCATGCGCCCATGATCAAGCCTTGCCGCATGCTGAGGGGCGCCATGCTCGCCTCCTGGGGAATCTGTCTGGTGTTTGCGCAGCGCCTCGAGTCGGCCGATCCATCGCCCTCGGCCCGCCCGAACGTCCTGTTCATCGCGGTGGACGACCTGCGGCCCGAGCTGGGATGCTACGGGCAGAAGCATATTCACAGCCCGAACCTCGACCGAATCGCGGCGGCAGGCCTGGTGTTCCGGCGCGCCTATTGCCAGCAAGCGGTCTGCTCGCCCTCGCGCTCGAGCCTGTTGACCGGCACGCGCCCTGACACCACTCGGGTCTGGGACCTCGAAACGCATTTCCGCAAAGCCCTGCCCGATGTCGTCACTCTCCCCCAGCATTTCAAGAACCACGGCTATTTCGTCCAGGGCATGGGCAAGATCTACCACGGCGGCTTTGACGATCCCGCATCGTGGTCGGTCCCTTGGAGCGCGCCGAAAGCCCCATCCTATGGGCTGGAAGCCAACCTCGAGCTGATCCGCCGCAAGACCCAGGCCGCCCGCGCGGCCGGCAAGACCGGCAAGGCCATCCAGCAGAGCGCTCGCGGACCGGCCTTCGAAGGGGCCGATGTCCCCGATCCAACCTTCCACGACGGTGCCCTCGCCGAGATGGCCGTCGCCGCCCTTCGGGAGATCCGAGCCAAACCCCAGCCGTTCTTTCTGGCTGTCGGGTTCATCCGCCCTCACCTGCCCTTCGTCGCGCCCAAGAAATACTGGGACCTTTACGAGCCGTCCCGGATCCAGCTGGCGCCCAATCCATACCGGCCCCAGAACGCGCCCCCATACGCCATCCTCGAAGGCGGCGAGCTGCGCAGCTACGATTCCATCCCCACAGGCCACCTCCCCGATGCGCTGGCCCGCCAGCTCAAACACGGATACTACGCGGCCGTCAGTTACATGGATGCCCAAGTCGGCCGGCTGCTCGATGAGCTGGACCGCCTGGGCCTGCGCGGGAACACGATCGTCGTCCTCTGGGGCGACCACGGATGGAAGCTGGGCGAACACGACGCGTGGTGCAAGCACAGCAACTGCGAGAACGATGCCAACGCCCCCCTCCTGATCGCCGTCCCCGGCCGGAAATCCGCCGGCCGCACCACCGATGCCCTGGTCGAGTTCGTCGACATCTACCCCACGCTGGCCGATCTGGCCGGATTGCCTCTGCCGGGCCACCTCGAGGGGATCAGCTTCGCGCCCGTCATCGACAATCCCGCGCGCCCCTGGAAAAAGGCCGCCTTCAGCCAATACCCGCGCTCCTCCGGCGGCACCCCCCTCATGGGATACTCGATGCGGACCGACCGCTACCGCTTCACCGCCTGGCTTCAGCGGCGCAATCAGGATCAGGCCGACGCATTCGAGCTCTACGACCACCAGGCCGATCCCCAGGAAAACGTCAACCTCGCTCGCCAGCCCGCCAGCGGGGAGCTGATCGACCGCCTGCTGCCGCAGCTCCGCGCCGGCTGGCGCGGCGCACTGCCATGACGGAAACGGGCCGGCGCCAGCCCCCTACCCCACGTGGAAAGAGATCTTCTGGATGAGATCGCGCCCGAAGCTCTGCCGCAGCCGTTCCAGGATCTCCCGGCGGCGATAGCGCACGATCTCCGAAAGCCATACGCTGTGGTCCACCCGGACAAACAAGGTGCCGCGCACCAGCCGCACCGGCTGGGCATGCCCCGCGATGCACGGATCCACCGCCTCGTTCCAGACCTTCACGATCTCCACATCCGTGCGCCGCTGATCCCATCGCGCCCGGCGCAGGACCTCCGGCAGCACCGACTCGATCGATCGCTCCGACCGCCGAGAAGCCGCCTCCAGAGCCCGGACATCGCACCCGCGCCACTCCGCCAGCACGCGCGCCCGAGACTCATCCTCGGCTTTCCTGCGCTCGGCTTCAGACTTTGGCGTAATGCTCATCCAGCACCAGCACCCCCCGCGGGGGAAGATCATACGATCCAGAAAAGGTGTTGCCGGTCAAGAAATCGTGCGTCGGCTTGAAAAACTGAAGCCGGACCGATGTCGGCTGGTGATTCAGCAGGAAATAGATCTTCGTGTTGTCCCTCTGCCGCATGCTCACCTCGACCCCGTCCGGCACCTTCAGCAGCGGGTGGACGTTGCACATCTGCCGCAGCCAGGCGACCAGGTCGTAGTAAAACGCCTGGTGGCTCATCGTGCCGATGTAGATCGCGCGCCCCAGCCCGAACGTGTTCACGGTGATCGCCGCGCGCCCCGCATAGAACTCCTTGCCGTAGGTCGCCAGCACCTGGCAGCCCCGCGGCTCGATCAGATCGCACCACATCCGCGCCGGATGCAGATGGCTGGTCGGAAACTGCGCCTTGAAGATCAGGTGGTTCTCCTCGGCCGGCGGCAGCGGATCCAGCTCCGTCACCTCCAGCCCGAAAAGATCGGTCAGGTCATGCGGATAACCGGTGTCCGGCGCGATCTGGTGCTCGTCCATCAAGCCCGTGTTGAACGTCCCGACCAAGGTCCCGCCGTTCTGCACGTAGAGCTTCAGCAGGTCCGCCTCTCCTCCCGCCATCAGGTGCAGCGAGGGCGCGATCACCAGCTTGTAGGCCGACAGATCCTCGGTCGGCCGGGCGAAATCCACCGGGATGTTGCGATCGTGAAACGCGTTGTAAAAGAGCTGGATATGGTCCCGGAGCCGGAAGAACCGGTTGGGCTGCCAGCCGTGGCTCATGGCCCAATCGTTGTCCGGCCCGTAGAGGATGCAGCTCTCGGCCACGACCTTGGTGTCCTTGATCACCGGGGCCAGCAGCTTCATCTCCTCCCCGATCTGGCTGATCTCCTTGAAGATCCGGCCCTCGGTCCGCCCATCGTGCCCCAGAACCCCGCCATAAAACTTCTGCGCCCCGATCCGCGGCTGGCGCCAGAGGAAAAACAGCACCCCTGTTGCCCCTCGCGACAGCAGCTGGTAGGTGAACAGCCGGACCACACCGGGCCGCACCAGCGAGTTCACCTCCTGCCAATCCACATGCGCCGCCTTCTGCTCGATCGACCAGAACCCCACCTCGCCGCTGGGCGTTCGGATGCCGCTCTTCTTGAGCGACCGGATGATGTCGATGTCGCAGGCCACCTCGGATGAGCGGCTGTGGATGGCGACGTTGCTGTCAAACGAGACGAAATCCAGCACCTCGGCCACGTCGAAATGGTCGAACTGCCGCGTCATCGCCCGCAGGTTGGTCGTCACCGGCCGCTCCGGCGTCAGCTCGCGCAGCAGATCCGCCTGCATCCGCACAAAGGCCACGATCGTGTCGCTGCAGAATCGACGCCAGTCCAGCACCAGCGCCGGATTGTGCATCGTCGGCGCCCGCATCGGCATCGGCACCTCCGACCAGTCCCGAACCACCTGCCCCCAAAACCGCATCCCCATCAGATCGTTCATCCGCTGGATGGTGCCGTATTTCGTCTTGAGCCAGGCATGCCAATCATGCCGGCTCTCCTCGTTGAAGGAGGCCTCAGTCTGATGCCCTCCCAGCGCGTTGTCGATCTGCCAGCCGATCAGCTGCGGATGTGTGCCCAGCGCCTGCGCCATCGCCCGCACGATCTTCTGCGAATACTCCCAATACACGTCGCAGTTCAGGCAGCAGGCCCGGCGCGTTCCCTCGAACCGCTTCAGCCCGTCCTCGTCCACCGGCAGGATCTCCGGATGCTTGCGCGCCAGCCAGATCGGCGGCGCCGCCGTCGGCGTCCCCAGCACCACCTGGATACCGTGCCGCCCCATCACGTCCATCGCGCGCCGCATCCAATCGAAATCATAATGGCCCTCCTCCGGCTCGAACAATCCCCACGCCAGCTCCCCCATGCGCACCACGTTGAACCCCGCCATCTGCATCATCTCGGCGTCCCGCTCCCATTGGGCATAGGGATTCTCTTCCGTGCCAGCATAGGGATACACCCAATGCTCGGGATAATAGTCTACGCCGACGTACATAGGCTCATGGTGCTAGGTTCATGGTTACCTTATACCTGACGCCTTGGAATGGCAAAAGGTTTTCCTGGCGCCCGTTGGCCCCGATCCCGCCTCCTTCGCGCGGGCCCGCATCAGGAGCGCCAAGAGGCCGAAGGCCCCTGCGCCCCCCCGAAAACATCGAGGCCCGCCCTCCCCCCGCGATCCTCACCGCAGAGTCAGACAGACCAGATCGCCCGGCGTGTTCCTGCAATAGAGCCGCCCGTTGGCCAGGACCGGCATGGTCCAGCACTTGCCCTGCAACACCTGGGCCCGCGCTCGAATCTCGGGCCCTTGCGGTTTCGCCGCCACCCAAATCAGCTCGCCCTTCCCTCCCAGGGCGAACAGCTGGCCGTCGGCTGCCAGCAGGGCGCCATTCACCATCGGCAGCGACCACACGGACCGGCCGCTCTTCCACTCCACGCATTTCAATGCGCCCTTCTCGTCCCCGGCATTTCCATCCATGCCATACAAGTGCCCGTCGATCAAAACGGCGCCGCTGACCTGGCTGCGAATCACCTTGCTCTCCCATACCACCCGCGGTTCCTTCCCGCTCACATCCAAAAGCGCGCAGCCGCGATCATACCCCGATGCGATAAACACCTCGTTCCCCCAGACGATCGGGTCCGCCGCATTCACGTCATATCGGGTCTTCCAAGGATGCCGCCAGACCTCTCGGCCGTCCTCGATCCGAACCGCCATGACATCCCGGAACCCGAACAGCACGGCGCAGGCCTGCCCCGAAAACGCGGCTGGCACCGGCGTGCTGTAGCCCCCGGCGCCCGCGCCGGATTTCCAGAGCGCTCGCCCGTCAGCCGTGCCCAGCGCCAACCCCGCGTTGCCGGCATTGATGATCGCCCGGCGATCCTGGATCAGCACGGAGCCGGAAAACCCCCACGTCGGCCGTTCCAGCCCGAAATCCTTCATCAGATCGGCCTTCCACACCACGGCGCCTGTCGCCGCGTTCAGACAATAAACCTGTCCTTGCTTGCTCACCGTGTAAACCCGATCCCCATCGACGGTCGGAGTGGCCAGGGTGCCTCCCTCGTAATACTTCGGATCCAGAGGACACGGGTAGGAATGCTTCCACTGCACGGTGCCGGTCCGCGCGTCCAGACAGTAAACGGTGTCGGTGTCGTTCTGGTTGCCGGTGGTATAGACTCGATCCCCGCTGACGGACACCGCGGCGAATCCGATGCCGACGGACGCCTTCCATGCGACCGCGGGGCCTTGGGCGGACCAGCCGGCACCCGGCACGCTCTCGGTCGAGATCCCGTCATACCGCGGCCCGCGATAGTGGGGCCAATCCAGCGCCAAGCACCCCGCCATACTCCACCCCAGGACCGCTGCCGCCCATCCGGCCGGCCACCATCGCCCCCGCCCCATCGTACCGTTCCGGCTCCACGGCCGCAGCGGCCGAATCCCAGCCTCCCCGCTGTGCAGCCCCACGCGACCTTCGAACCGATTGATTGTCATGGCGACCAACTTAGTGGGCGTCCTGTCCAGTGTCAATCGAGCCCTTCGCTGTCCGCCCTGCCCTGTCAATCCTTGTGTCACTTTTCCTGTTGCCTTGGCGCGGTCCGGTGTAGAAGATGGCTCGCATGGATCCAACGCGCCGGCCCGAGTGATGCCAGCGCACGACTTGGGACGACCATCAAATGAGTGATCAACCGCCAGCCGAGGCGCCCGCCTCACAACCCAATGCCAAGGGCGTGCTTTGCATCAAGTGCGACCATCTCAACGCCCCCGGCAGCCGCGAATGCGATTACTGCCAGGCTGCTCTTTGGGTTGCCTGCCGCCACTGCGGCGCCGAGACGCAGAGAGCCCTCACCAAGTGCACCCACTGCGGCCACCGCATCCACCGGCACTGGAGGCGCCCCCTGTGGTGGAAACGCCTCTTCTACGGCGGCCGGAAGCTGACCCTCTCGCAGGTCATGGTGATCCTCATCATCGTCCTGGTCACCTACCTCATCATCTTCGAGCTGCCGAAATACTGGAACCGCTAACTCCTGTTCGCCCCCGAACCGTCGCGAGCCGCCGCCCTTTCGGAAGGCCTCACGACCGCAGCATCTGCTCCGCCACCCAGTCCGCCATCCGCAAGCCGGCCGGGTTGAGCCGGAACCGATCCGCCTCCCGCTTCCCGTAACCCAGCCGCTCGATCTGCTCCAGCTCGGTCCGCCACTCCGTCCGCAGATCGTATCCGGTCGCTTGCCGGAACAGGTCATACGGCCACCCGCTCGTCAGCCGCAGCCCGAATGCCGCAATCTCCCCCGCCCGCGCCAGCGGCTCGAGCGCATCCACTTCCTCCATCGCCTGCTCTCCCCGCTCGAGCGCCGCACAATAACGCTCCAATGACCGGTGATTCCTCCGCCGCACCCCGCCCACGTGGCTGCATGCCGCCGGGCCGGCCCCATAATAGCTGCCGCCCCGCCAGTAATTGATGTTGTGCCGGCATGCCCGCCCCGGAAACTCGCCCGCGCCCCCGCCTCGCGCCCAGTTGGCCACTTCATACTGGCTCAGCCCCGCCGCGCCCGCCCGATCCAAAAGCAGGTCATACATGTCGCACGCCAAATCCTCGTCCTCCCGGATCCGCCCCGCCGCCCGATCTCGAAACAACGGCGTGTCTTCCTCGTAAATCACCTCGTAACAGGCCAAGTGCTCGCTGCCCCAGGTCAAGACCTCCTCCAGCGTCCGCCTCCATCCCTCCAGCGTCTGACCTGGCACCCCGAACATCAAGTCGATGTTGACGTTCTCGAATCCGGCCCGCCGCAGGTCGTCGAACGCCCGGCGCGCATCCGCCGCCCGATGAATCCGACCCAGCCCCGCCAACACATCGTCATCCAGCGACTGGACGCCCAGCGACACCCGATTGATCCCCAGCGCACGCAGCCGGCGCGCCTTGGCCAGATCCATCGCCCCAGGATTGCCCTCCACGGTCCACTCGGCCGCCGGAATCATGCCCTTCCGATCCAATGCCTCCACCAGCCGATCCCAGTGGCGCGACTCCAGCAAGACCGGCGTCCCTCCCCCCACGTAGATGGTTTCCAGACGCCGGCCTCCATCCAGAGCGCCCAGCTCGCGCGCCACCGCGGCCGCATACCGATCCATCTTCGCCCCGTCGGCCGCTTCGGACACAAACGCGCAATACCGGCACTTCCGCACGCAGAAGGGCACGTGCACGTAAAGGCTCGAGACGGCCGGCTCCATTTCCTGTTCAGCCTCTGATTCGTCGCTCCCGCACGCGCAAACTCCTCCTTTTAACCAATGAAGCAAACACCCTTCGCCCCCCGGCCGGCATATCGCATCCGCCACCAGGAGGCCCGCCACCAACCCATGCCTGCGGAGTCAATCCGGGTCAGGCGATCTCCCGCTGGACATTCGATGCCCGAAGCCCCTTCTCGCCTTGCATCAGCTCGAAGGTCACCTTCTCGCCCTCGTTCAAAGTGTGGTATCCTTTGCCGACGATCGAGGTGTGGTGCACGAACACATCCTTCCCTTCCTCAAAAGAGATGAATCCGAACCCTTTGCGGTTGTCGAACCACTTGACTATGCCGTGTGCCATACGCAACCACCAGCCATCTGCCCTGCCGCATTCGCCATGAACATCGGCGCGGATCCTCACCACACCGCTGACGCATGCCGCAGGTACGGTAAAACCCTCACCCAACAGACGTTCAGGGTAATCATAATCCCGCCCCCGAATCAAGCGGTTTCTTCAGTCGCAAGGCGATATCGGTCGCAAACTCGGGAGATTCCAGCGACCGCTCCCCGCCTCCCTTGATCGCCGCAGCCCGCACCACCGCCCCCGTCAGCGTGTCAATCCATTCCGCCCGCCAGTCGCCTTCGGGCAGGTCGATGCGCAAAACGGCCGGCCCCTTGGATTTCTCGGAGCCAACGTAAATGGCCACCGCCCGGCCAGGCTCGACCAGCGCCCGCACCCTGCCCCCCGCCGGCACTCCCCCGCGCACCACCGAGTTGTCCGGACGCATCCGGACAAAGTCGAAGCCGTGGATGAACTCGCTCAAAATCCGCATCTGCCGCCGAAACGCGGCGTTCCCGCCGCCCGGCTGGGTCGCCGGATACACAAACGTCCCATCCTCGTGCCCCGCCACGAACGAGTAATCGAGGTGGTTGAACAGGCCGCCGCCCGCCAGGATGAACTCCCACGCCTCGATCCGATACGGCGCATCGTTCGTCCCCCGAAACCCGGTCTCGTTGTCCCCGATCACTTTCATGAGGCCGTAGTTCATCGCCACCGCATCCGGCGGTGTCGCGTAATGGAAATTGAAAACGGAGACGGCGGGGTGCGGCTTTTCGATCCGCGCATGCTTGTTGGCGATGTTCTGGGTGATCAGATGCCGGCGCGGCAGGGCCCGCTCAGCCGCATCGATCACGTCGGCGATCCGATGCTGCCATGCCATGGTCACGCCCCCGAAATACGGCTCGTTGCAGATTTCGAACATGACATTGTCGAACGGGTTGAGCTCCAGCACCAGCTTGCGCACCAGCGCCTCCTGCACCTCGATCAGACCGCCACTCCGGTCCAGCGTGTAGACCTCCTCGCGCCCGATCGCACCCACATCGTTGACATGGTTTTTCGCATTCATCGGGCTCAGCTCCCACTGCTTGTCCGCATACATCGGACAAAACAGGGTGAGCTCCACCACCACGCCCTTGCGCCCCGCGTAGCCGACGAACTCCTTCAGCCGCCGGAAGTACGCCTCGTCCCACCGATTCAGATCGAACCGGTTCCCACCGCCTGCGTAACCGGGCTGATCGCTGCGGGCCCACGGGCAGATGAACCGGCCCGGACCCGGCGCCAGCGTGTTCCGGGCGATCTTGAACGCGCCGGCCGGCTCGACGTACGCACCGCTGAAGGTCCGGGTCGCGTTCATTCCGTCTGCGGCCAGCGTGTCCAGGTACTTTCGATAATCGAAATCCAGGTTCAGCACCGCCCCGTAATGCTCGGCCGAGGTCACCAGAACCGTCGGCTTTCCGCGCCAAAGGAAATAATGGGGGTTGTCCGGGTGCAGCGCGATGGGCGACGCCGCCTGATCCGGCATCGCACGGCCGGCATCAGCCATGCGCGGGCGCCCCCGGACATCGAGCGCGATCACGCTGGCGATCTTATCGGGCGCCGATGGCGGCACGGCCAGGGTGATCCCGCCGGCATCCCGCCGAGCCGGGATCGTCTCTCCGCTGGCCAGAAGCCTCGCCCCCACCACCCGGTTCCCGAGCCCCGGGGCCTTGAGCTGGCCGTCCTGCGGCCAGTCGAACACGTGCAGATACAGGCGGGTGATCCCATCGGGCAGCGGCTTCTGTGTGCAGCGCCCCCAGACCAGGTTGGTGAACGGGCTGGCCGTGGTCCCGTGGATGGACTCGCCGTTGGTTCTCATCCAGGCGCCGATCGCCCGCAGCGCGTTGACGCTCTCCTCCGGCACCCCGCCATCCCCGCGCGGCCCGATGTTCAGCAGGTAGTTGCCCCCCTTGCTCGCAATGTCGATCAGGTTTCGGATCAGGACCTCATCGCTCTTCCAGGCTCGATCATGCTCGCTGTAGCCCCAGGTCGTGTTCATCGTCATGCAGGTCTCCCAGTCCACCCCCGGCATGCCGGTCGCCGGAATGTGCTGCTCCGGCGTCAGAAAATCGCCGTACCGCGGATCGATCCGCGGCGCCACCGAGTCGACCCCCATCCCGGTCCACCCCGCCTCCGGGATCCGAAACAGGCGGTTGTTCATGATGATCCGCGGCTGCCGGTCCCGCACCAGCCGCATCAGATCGAACGCGCGCCATGCCTCTTGCCCCTGAAAATCCTGGGCGCTGTAGTCCCACCACATCACGTCCACCGTCCCGTAGTTCGAGACCAGCTCGGTCACCTGCCCGCGCAGGTACTCGAGGTACTTCGCATGGTCGCGCTCGCCGTTGGGATACGGCTTGCCTTTGAGCGGATGCGGCAGTTGGCGGGACAAACCGTAGGCGTATTGGTCATGGTGCCAATCGATCACCGAATGGTAGTAGCCCACCCGCAATCCTTCGGCGCGGACAGCCTCGACGATCTCCCGCACCAGGTCGCGGCCCAGGACAGTCCCTGCGTCATACTCGCTCACCTTCGAGTCGTGCAGCGCGAATCCGTCGTGGTGCTTGGTTGTGAACACCACGTATCGGCAGCCCGACTCCCGCGCCAGCCGGGCCCATTCCCGCGCGAAATCCGCCTGCGGCCGAAACAGCGGAATGGCCCGCCGCGCATAGGTGTCGGTGTCGGCCCCAACGCGCTGCTGGATCCACTCCATCCCGCCCCGAGTGCCCACCGGCTTGCCTTCCCATGTGCCCGCCAGCCCGGAATAGAGCCCCCAATGCACAAACAATCCGAATCGCGCCTCCCGCCACCAGGCCATCCGATCGTCGCGGTCCGCAGCCGGCTCCTGCCCGCTCGCCGCCAGGATCCCCAGAGCCAGCACCGCCAGCCCCCCATGCAGTAATCGAGTTTTCATCGCATCCAGCCTTTATTTCTTGCCTATGCAGAAGAGATGTTTCTTGCCGCGGATATAGATCCGGCCATCCATGAAGGCGGGCGAGGCCCAGACCTCCTCCCCCAGCGGGCATCGGCCCCGCTCCTTGAACTCGTCCCCCGTCTCCAGCACCACGCAAACACCGCTGTCGCTCCAGATGTAGAGGCGGTCGCCGGCAATGCTCGGCGAGGTCTTGCACTCGAGCTCGAGTTCCTTCTCCCAAAGCTTCTTGCCGTCCGCCAGCCGATAGCACGTCACCGTCCCCATCCCCGTCACCAGATAGACGCGCTGCCCGTCGCTCACCGGGCTGCAGATGTCCGGCAGCCCGTCCTCCGCTCTCCAGGCCACGTGCGTTTCCGTCACGTCCCCCGACCCGTCCGCGCGGACGGCCGATAGCGCCTCGCTCTCCATCGCCGCCAGCACCAACCCCCCCGCATGGATTGGCGAGGGCGTCACCTCGCCATAGAGCACCTTCGCCCGCCACAGCTCCTTCCCATCGCTCGCCTGGTAGGCCATCAGCCACGGATTGCCGCAGGCGATGACCTGCGGCCCCTGTGCGGTCCGGATGCAGATCGGGCTGGCCCACGAGTTGGGCACCGGCCGCGGCTCGGTCTGCCACGCCATGACGCCGGTCGCCGAATCGAACGCCCGCAGGCGCGATTTCTGGTCTTTGGGTTCTCCCTGATCGAGCAGAACCAGCAGCCGGTCCTGGAACATCTCGAGCGAGGAGGAGTGCCCATAGCTGTTGTCAGGCAGGCCCAGGTTGGTGGCCCATGCCTGCCGGCCCGCATAATCGAACCCCACCAGATCGCCATTGGCGAAGATCGCGTACACCCGCCGCCCGTCCGTCGCCGCCGTCGCGATCGCATAGCCGCCGTCTTCCTCGGCCACATTGGGCGTCTCGGTGCTGGATCGGACGATGTTGGTGGCGGCCTTTTGCCAGAGCAGCTTGCCGTCCCTGGCGTCGTAGCAGAGCACCTCCTGCCGCTGGGAGTTGCCCCCCGTGATGAACAGCCGGTCGCCCCACACCACCGGCGAATTCGGGCCCAAAACATCCACCGCCGTCTTCCACACGATGTTCTCGCCCGTCTCGCCGTTCCACGCCGACAGGACATTCGTGTACGCCGACACGCCCGCCCCCGCCGGCCCTCGGAAACGAGGCCAGTTCTGGCTCCATTCCTCCTCGGTCGGATACGGCGTGGCCGGTGTGGGCGGCGCTGCCTCGGCCGCTGGAACCGATTCGGATTCCTGAGCCGCCGCCGCGGCGAGCCCCTCGGCGCTCAAACGCGCCCCGGACTCGACCGCGAGCCAGAGCCCGCCCAGCCCCACCGCGCCGCCGGCGCATGCGACAGCCCACCGGGCCCGGGCAGCCCGCCGCCGCTCGCCCTCCGGCGTCAGCACAATCGCAGCCAGCCGCGGCATCCGCTTCCGATACAGGACCGATTTGATCGATACCATGAAGACCGCCGCTGCGCCGAGCAGCAGCCAGCCACCCTCGGAGCCCCGTTCCGCATGCCGCACATAGGCGCGGCGCAAGCGCAGGTCGAGCGCCCGGATCTGCTGCTTCAGCCCGTCGTCCAACGGCTTCTGGGCCAGCGCGCCTTTCAGCTCCGCCAGCTCGGCCGAGGTCAGCGGATCCACCGCGCGACCCTGGAAATAGTTGGCCACCAGCAGCACCGCCACCACGGCGCACACCACGCCCGACACCCAGGCCGTCCGGCGCGCCGCATCTCGTCCTGGCTCATCCGGCTTGGACGCCGTCGATTGGATCTTGGGGGGGATCGTCATGGACAATGGTTGGCTGCTAAGGGTCTGTGCAAAAATTACTTCCGGTTTTGGCGGGAGCGCCGCCGGGCCCGATGCGAGGCGCAAGGGAGGGAGTGTATCCCCTGCGATACTCGACCGACCGAGCCACGAAGCCGATGGCCCGGCGCCGCCCCGCCCCTGCGGGCTGGGGGCCTTGGGCGCGCTGGCTGTGTTGCTCCTCGCTCACAGACCGCGCGGGTATGCTCGCTCGTCGCGCCTTGCCAGCCCGCCCAATCCCCTCCAGCAAAATCGGAATTAATTTTTGCACAGACCCTAAGGTGATCGATCGGTTCGGATCGGTCCGATCCATCCGTTTCCTAGCCGGGCGCCTTCGGGGCGGTTCCTTTCCGTTGAATCCGCATCACACGCACCATCTCCTTCGGGCAATACGTGTAGCAGCGGCCGCAGGCCACACACCCCGCCGGATCCGGATCGTAGGCGGGACGCGGCGCCGGCGGCCAGGCCAGCGCGATCAGCTGCACCCCGAACACCAACCCCACCAGCCCGCCCACCACCAGGCCGCCGATCCGGAACTTCGATTGGATGCGCATCGCCTCGGCCACCAGCTCGGCGGCAGGCCGGCCGCCCTGCCGAAACGCCCGCAACGCCAGAACCGGGGTGTCTTCGTTGCGCAGCACCACCCCCGTCGGCGGCATCACAACCGCCGGCTCGGTGTCCACCGGCGCCAGGCCCGTCTCCTGCATGATCACCGTCTCCGCCAGCCGCACGATCCGATGAACGCGCGAGAGGGCTCCGCTCGATTGCCACCCCAGCCATGCCCCCGCCAAGACCAGCAACAGCGCCACGCCAACCCATGCCGCCACCCGGCCCCGTCCCCCGCCCGCGGCTGCACCCGGCCCTGCCTCGGCCGTCGGCGGCTCGATCGCCCCAAACGGGCATGCCACCTCGCAGATCCGGCATTGGTTGCAGTCCTGCGGCGTCAGGGTCACTTTCCATCGCGAGAAAAATGAAGCCACGCGCAGCAGGGCGCCATAGGGGCAGAGAAACCTGCAGTAGGGCCGCCCCAGCCATATCCCCGCCGCCAGAAAAATCGCGCCCAACGCCAGCTTGTCCCATGTGCCGCTCCGCCGGAAAAAAGAGACGAACGGATCGTACTCGCAGATCACGAACGCGCTCCCCGTGGCTGCGAACAGAACCGCCGCGCCCAGGTAGACGAACGGCAGCGTCCCCAGCGCTTTCTCCAGCCACGGCTTCACCCGCAGCGGGCGCACCAGCACCACGTCCTGAATCGCCCCCAGCGGGCAAACCCCCGCACAGAACGTCCGCCCGCATACCAGCGCCAACAGCAGCGGCAACAGGAAGAAGCCCAGCACCG